>Ga0065711_1026251_pt1 | contig 86237 bp, 48 predicted proteins | sample Hoacrofraction12_FD_59098 | JGI IMG/M metagenome (GOLD analysis project Ga0065711, IMG submission 59098) | Hoatzin crop microbial communities from Cojedes, Venezuela - Epithelial fraction 12 v2 (version 2) | ecosystem: Host-associated > Birds > Digestive system > Esophagus > Crop | place...
CCCGCCGCGCCGCCCCCCCCACCGGAACCCAGCGTGACGGCACATGGTATGGAATACCAGGCTCTGTTTGGCCAGGTGGGGTCAGCCCCCACCCCCGGCTGTGCCCCTTCCTGGATTCCGATGAAAATTAACCCTGTTCTGGCCAAACCCAGGACAAAATGGAACAACTCTGGTGGATACGATTGAATTGATTTACTAGCAAATCAAACAGCAAAGGAATACAATCTAACAAGGAAGCCATTACCTTCAAAAAAATGGAGGGAAAAAAAAATCTGTAATTCTTAAGACTGCAAGTTTTGGAACATAAATGACAATGGAAGTTTATGGAGCCTTTTGGATTAAACCAAAGGCCAGCTCCATTAAACCAAATGGAGCATTCCTAATCTGACATGTTGACAAGGACACCCCTGCCTATTCCAAAAGAGAGTTTCGAATGAATCCAGATTTATCTTATGTTCCCAACAGAGGCTGGGTGGGCTCCAAAGGAAGTTATCCAGGCCAAAAATAAACAAGATACACATGAAGCAGTTTGTGCCACCAGGAAACCTTCCAGAGAATATGCAGGGAGGAGAAGAAAAGCCAGCAGAATCACAGATTATGATGTCTTTCCTTCTCCTCATTACGTCCTATCTCTATTTCTTCAGAGAATGTAAACCAAAGTTTCTTCCTCACGAGCCCCTGTGCCCTCGTATTCACTTTTCTCGTGCTTGCTTCCCCATGAAGACGGCTCCATGTGCTGCTTCTCCCCAGCATTCAACTCCTCCCTGTCCTGCAGTTGCAAGGAAGCAGCTACAGAGATGCTCAGTGATGAAGTGCTGATCCTGTTAACATTCGTACTTGGTTATTGACTTCTGCAAGAGCAGGCTGGAGCCAGACAGCTATGCTTTTTCCAGGAATGTACATAATTTGAATTATGTAATTTTCGAAAGCAAATTTAGCCTTTTCCAACTGCTTTTACTGTGGCAGACGCATAGTCACAGTAATTGCAAATATCAGGACAAGCACCATTTGCACTTACTTTTTGTCAAACTTGGACCAACTTTTTAATTTGCTAAGAGACCCCAGGAGGGCTCTCCTGGTGGCATACGTTGTTCACTGCACCATGCCTGACCAGGCTCTGACATGAGCTTTGCAATTTGCTGGCGCAGAGTCACTAAATTACACGCTGCTGTGAGATATATAACCCCACAAGACATAGAACAGCTCCTTAATACAACAGCCTTCGAAGAGGCCTGGGCTCAAATGTTCTGCAGAGAACAAAGCTTTCCAGTGTGAGATATGATATGAGAATTTCTACCTCATGAAATATTATAGACTTCGTTTTCAAAGGAAATCCAAGTTTGTGCCCACAATAACAGCGTGTTCAGAACTTCCTGCCGAAGTCTGGCTAGCTACGTACAGACAAGCATCAGTGCACGCAGAACGGAAGGCTGCAGAGTGTCTACTTTACAAATGCAGCTCCGGGGTTTCAGAAGTGCTTGCTAGACACATGCAGGGTGGAGATAGTTAGATGCTGTTTGGCAGTGAGGGCCAGCGTATAAAATATGAGTCTCAGAAGGCTGTTTTATAGCCTGAACTGTAGATTTTCAGCAGCTTTTGTATTCTGTTAGATATATTTTGGAAATCGGAAATCTGTTCTGGAGATGTGTGTTGCTTTCCATCTAGTATTAGCATTTAAATTTTGTGTGTCAATCTCTCGTCATCAAAATGACAGCAGTTCTGCTTGTCCATGAATTGTGTCATTTACTATCTGCAGTGATAACTGAATGATAATGGCTACATTCTTATAGAGTTTGATACTTGAAGGAAATATGCTAACAAAATTAAATGTGAAAAATAGATTACCGGTGTCACTTGCAAGAGTGAAAACTTTTGTAAAGAGATGGCATAGTATATTGCTACAGTACAGAAAATTGGTGGAACATTGCAATTAAAGTAGTTAAGTGGTGATCAACGATTATATGTGTGTATTCACTGCAAGGTCACATTAACTTTAATAGCAGTTGTATGTACACAGCCAAGGAAGAGTTTTTATCGTAGATATGTGTATTTATATATCTCTCTATATAGATAGATAGATAGATGTGTGTGCATGTATGTATAAAACCACACAAAAACACAGCTGTTTGATCCTGCCCTTTTGCTGTAATGTTTAAAAAGCCCGATTGAGATTTTTCTCTTATAGTATTATAGTATATTTGCCACATGTACCAAGTTTTCTTTTGTTTGTTTGGAGTTTTTTGTAAGCACCAGGCAGGTAAGAGGTAACTGGTTTGAGGGGGTTCAAGCAGATGCAAAAACTGGGGCTGGTCAGATCAAGATTTCATCTTGAGAAGTGTGAAATATACAGCCAAATCACTCCAGCAGTTCTAGTGCAATGATTTTGCTCTTGTCTGACTGTAAGATGTCTTTCGACTTTCTCTCAATCTTGGCAAGAAGCTCACATTTGAGGCTTTGGCTCTTCTTCCAGGGAGGAATATTTAGGCCAATACGGACACTTGAATCTCCCAGCCCTCGTAGCAACTGATAAAACTATGGGCAAGTTCCATCGAATGACACTGGAGAGGTTTGTTTTCAAAGTTACTTAGAACTAGGCTGTGCACGTGGGACTCAGGCTGGGTATCCCGGGGGGGGGGGAGTTAGGAACCTGTGTGCCTGGGTGAGTGAGCTGGGTTGGAGCTGGGGGACACCACCCCTACGCACGCTGTCCGCAGCCCAGGGTTTACAGACTGCTGCTAGCTGCAGCCAGCAAGGCGTTATCATCTCCCTGGGGAGGGATGGTGACTCAGAGGGGTGTCTGAATCATCCGGGCTTCCCCTGGGCGAGGCAGGACTTGGGCACACTGCCCTGCCGCATGTCCGGGCAGGGGGGATGGATGGGGAAGGAGCTTCTACCTTCGCAGACCTGCAGCCCCGGAGCAATCTCCCTGCTGACGGACCTTACACGGGTAGGGTGGCCACAGGTGAGAAACAGGATCAAAGTGGCACAAGGCATTTGTGAAAGTCGTTCCTATGACCATTTTTTGTGTATTCGCTTTCAGGGTCTGTTTTCAGTTCACCGCGTCTTCAAACTACGGCAGCTTCCCTGCAAAGTCTGTAACAATGTGAAAACAGAAATAAGCAGTAAGTGGCTGTTGCAAACTACGCTGGCCTCCTGGCATTTTCGGCTGTTTTCCACCCACCCTTAAAAATCATCTCTGGCCCAAAATGGAACTGTGAGCTGTACCACATGCTCTAGATGAAGTGCTAATTAAATACTTCTACTTAGTGTAGACAACATTTCTTTGAAAAGACTGTAATGTATTGCAGATGTCATGAATTCTCTTAGAGAATGATAAAGGGAGCAATGTACTTATTGCATCCCTCTCTAGGAGGCTGGGATGTAACCCGGGTGGTTACTACTGATAAGGGCTAATGCTGAAACAGCACTCATTTGACCAAATTCCCACACGTGTTCTCTCACAGCGACCTTGGTATCAGGCATACTGCAGGTGCTTCCATCTGGATGCACGCTTTGACACACGGGAGATAATTGGTGGAGATGCAGAGCTTGATAGATATTTGGAGGTTTAAAGAAAACAAGTAAGAACTGGTGAATGTTACAGAAAAAGACCTAAATCTCTGTGGGTGGAGGCCCCAGCCATGCTGGAGGAGCTGGCAAGCAGTTTCCAGCTCAGGCTGTCCCAGTGCAGGACAGAGCTCCACAACAAAGGAAACGGAAGTCTTTGGGTTTAGCACATGTGCTAACATCCTCTCTGGAAACAGGAGAAGGGCTGACAATCCAGGTCCAGAGTAGCTGGAAGGCTTTGCTCAAGTTATTGCCATTGAAATCATGGTCAATCTTTAGGTTTCAGGGTCAACAGCCATCAAGCTCAGAAAAGCCAGATCCCCCAGCTTTGAGGATATGGTTATGCTGTTAATGGACCATATGTTCAAGTCCATTTCCGAGTACAGACCTGCCCATGAGCAGCTTGCTTTCACACAAGCTCTGGCAGAGGCTCAAGTCCAGCTGTAGCTTGTCTTGAGGGAAGAGTTTGAGCAAAATGGGTGTCTTTGTACAGACCCAGGCTCTCATCAGTGCAGTCTGGGTGGATTAGACAAAAGCAGGGCTGTGCATACAGGAGTTCAGTTTTCCAGCATGAATCCCAAACGTGGACTGAAACCCTTAGTGTATGTTACCAGACCCAAATCACCACCAGGCCCATAGCTAGCCAAATGGACAGAAACTTGTATGCCACGGGGCTTGTCCCCACGTGCCTGTGCTTATCACACACACGGCCTCTGTCTGCAGGCAGGCTCTGATATCAGGCCCTCTCGGGTCGTCTTTTGAGGGAGGAGATTTTTCTCATAATCCATAGGACTAGAAATCCAGATCTGCTCTCTGTGACAGTTTAAACCCTTGGGTATCTGAGGCTCTTCCTGACACTAGCACTGGTCTGAGTTCGGGCTTCAGGGGTGGGTCAGAGAGAGAACCCAGCTGTGTGCAGCGGGGCAGGAAAGGGGGCTTGTAGAGTATTGCAGCTGCCATGGTCTGAATGTGTCCCATGCACAAAGTGAATAAGACAGAAAGAATAAACTTGGAAATGCAAGTTTCGTGCAGTAATGCTTGCTTAGAGGGCTGGGAAAGATCTTTGATACTCCAGTGTCAAGATCTGGGGAAAGAACCTGATTAGGCAGAGATTCCAGATGGGAAAGCAAGGAGTGTGAGCCAGGATTCCTGGCTTTAATTAGTTTGTTCTAACAAGCCTTATTAGTGGATTGCCTACTGATACACCAGTTTGCTCTTCAAAATGGATGGTCCCATCCTATTTCACTGAGATCAAATAACTAAGGTGTGTTACTGCAGGTGAAATGTTTCTGTAGGACTTCCAGCCCCGCAGATGAACGTTGCCATAGTGCTTGCGTTTTGGGATGTCATTGATGATGAATTAAATCTTTCATTTATGCTGGGTGTATGTAAGTTTGTAAGTGCTAACTGGAGAAGGAGCTTAGCACTGAAGAGTTAACAGGTGAAAAAAAAGTCCATTTATTTCTGTTTTCTTTATGACATATTTCGCTTTGAACTGCAGCCAGCGCAAACCACCTCTGCCCTGCTCCAGCAGTACCTCCTCACTCCACTCAAGGAGCTTTTCTCCTGGGACTATGTCCTGCAGGTCTCTCCAGTAGAAAGGAAACTGCGTATTCATAGATCCCTAACTGCAAATTGAACTCCCTCTCTTTTTCTTTTGAAGATTGCAGGCTTGTAAAGATCTGAAGCTGGTTTAGCAACTGCTCTCTGCAGTAGGATTGTGCTTATTGTGCAATGTTAAAACAGTTATTTTTATTAAAAGAGTGAAGCCAGCATGTTTCCTTGCTGGTGGAAGGACCAACGTGGACCATAGTATACTGAGTTTCTGCCTGCAGTATCCAACATTTGCAGGCAAAATTGAGCCGCAGGGTGCAGAGGAGGATGTCGGGTCACCTTGGCAGCACTTCTGTCACGCTCCGCATGCTGTCCCCACCTCAGCAGCTCTTCTGCATTGGGCAGTTCCACCTCAGCTATCTCCATGTCCATTTCTGCCCTCTCATTCCCGGGTACCGTGTAGGGAAAGGCATGTCCTTGGCCATTGACAGCAGCTGGTAGAAGGCATGGACACCCTGGCACCCCGATGCCGGGACCAAACCAACCGCAGGCAGCCCCGCACTTGGGACACAAGTAGCACATTGCTCCTTCAAGCAGATCTGGAGATCTGGACAGTTTCGAAACAAAAGACTTGCAAGGTGCCTGGAGGCTCTGAGAGTACAGCCACTGTAACCAATATTTTGGAGTAGAACAATTCATTTATTATTCACCTGTGTGGGTGGGAAGGAAGTTTCAAGGTGGGATTCGAGTGCACAGAGGGGTCAGAGTTGCTTTGGTAGCTGCAGTAGGCACCAGCGCGAGCCCGCAGGGACCTCATGTGGTTGTACTATGCGAAGATGCTCCAGGAGATGCCAGTCAAAAGCAGAGAAAATCTTCGTTTTCAGTGTGACATCGCAATTAATTAGTGCTATCTTTGTTCTTTCACTGGGGCTGATAACAGTGGTGGTTGAACAATATGGAGAGTTTCAAAGAATTTCTACATAATAAGAAATATGCAGCATCTTACTGTGTAAAGAGTATGAAAGCTGCTTCTGTAAAAATTCACAGAATATTTCCACATTTCTTTCAAGATGGTTCTGCAATGTTGTGAGTGCTTTTTGGGGTTGGATGGTCTCTTGGGAGAAGGAGGAGGTAGGAATCCAGGATGATGAAGAACCAAGAAAAAAGGGGAAGAGAAAGCAGGTGGCTAGGTGGAAAGCTTTCCTTTATAAAGTTCTGTACATTGAGGATGTGAATTCAATCGCCTGTTGCTATATATCATGACCACATAAAATTCAGAGTACTTTGGTATTTAAATAGTTACAGATTCAGAGATGAGTCATGAAGCAGAGCTGATATTCTATCCGTGGACATGCTGGTGAATGGTTTTCTAATGCAAGGACCTTATTTCCTATCTCTCTACTTTAACATTATTTCTGTTCTCGGATTATTTTGTTGTACATAAACAAGGCAAAATGAAGAAAACTAATGCTTTTCTGCCTATCTGTTATTAAAAACTTAATTATTTTCTTTTAAAAAACACACTGCTACACAGTTTGCAGAGATATTTCAAATTCTCTCTCTCCAGAGAGAATTAATCAAGAAAGAGAGAGTTACCCCTGGCTCCGCTTCTGTAGGAAACTTCAAGGGGAATTTTTGCTGCTGTTGGTGAGCAGGTCTCTGAGTCAAGTCTCATTTTGCACATCTTTTTGCCAACAGGCAATGTGTCATTTGTGTGGTAGCCACTGCAAGGGTTGTGCACAAGGGAATGTATCCAGTGGCATGAACTTAAAAAAAAAAAAAAGGAATCCTGCAAAGTTCAGTTCTGCATGTGGAAATGGATACGATTTTCAGGGTTTCAAGTTTAATTCTCTTAGTATTTCTGGGTATGGCAAACTAGAATAGGCTGAAATTTGTACAACAAATAGCATCATTCAGATGAAATTTATTTTGATACAAAATGTTCTCTCTTGCGCTGAAGACAACCAGCTACTCAGGCAGCCCCTCTGCCCCTGAAGGAATTTGTAATGGTGCAGTGGTAGTTTTCTCTTCCCCTGAAAGAAGAGTTAAGTGTGAGAGAAGACAGATCCTTGTCCCAAGGAAAGCATTGCTGATGTTGGAGTCAGGGCCCCCAAACAGAGGCTGCTTTCGGGAGATGCATGTTGAGGATTGTTAATGCTGGAGAGGGAACTGACTCATCACATCATCAATTCTGCTCCTCTGCCAGGACAGCACAAAACATCTTTTATCATCACACTCTCTCTTTCTTCTTCATTTCTTTTTTAAATTAAAGGAGTTTAAAACTGCTTAGTGTTCTCGTCTTCCCTTTTTCCAGGGGGAAGACTGGCTGGTGGTTATGGTCTGGGGTGATGGAGCCTCCATTTACCCTGTGCACGAGGACTCTTCCTGTCCAGGCATTGTCAGGGACAAGCTGGAGGATTAATTTCTTGGCTTCTGCTTTCACTCCTACCACTGAGTTGCACATATACCCCTGAGCTGTAAGAAAACTAAGCTTTGCCATCTGAGTCCTTTTTTCTTTTTGCTTGCCTTAATCCCCCCTTTCTCTTTGTTGTGGAAAGCACTGTTTATCTTAATGGGGACAGCAAGAACACTCTGGCCACGTAATTGCCACGAAGGCTACAGCATGGTCCAGACAGTACCAGTTTGCACTGATATTTTTCTGGAGCATGCCAACAACAAGCGGCTGCTGTGAGGGCTGAAATTGCTGCTTTTTTTCTGTTCACATCTGCGTTTGATTTTCAATCAAGACTTGGTTGGTGAAAAGCCAACTAATCTACAGTGCTTAGGGGTTTTTTGTTTGTTTTTAAGGGGGTGGTTTGAGCCAAGTTTAGTACCACAGAACTAGTTTTTAATAGATTTTTTTTCCTCTGAATTAGAAGTACTTTTGGATACAGACTATTTCAAATGGATCTTGTGCGGAAATTATTATTCACCATTATATCTTTGCATTAGTATCTTGTGTAAGACTCTTACGAAGGTCCAAGACCTTTCTGTGCCAGGTGCATTACTGGCAAATCCAATAGCCAGGCCCTTGTGGTGCCAGGGGTGCTGCTGGGGAGAGGGGTGCCTCTGGCTTCGTGCTCTGGAGCCAGGGAAGCAGAGAAGTTTCACTTTTGTGAGAACTAGGGGAGGAATTTGCACAGGTTTTGCATGAAATGCCTGGCATTTTGTTTGGGCTGCTGTCACATTCTCTTCCATTTGCTGCTGTGGTGGCAGAGGAGGAATTGGGTTTGTACTGAAGATACATGAAAAGCCGCTGTTTAATCAACAGCTTCAAAGGATCTGGAAAAGGATCCATTTGAGATTCAACCATCTTAAGCCTTGGGGAACAAACAGAGGAAAAGGTCTTGGATCACAGCCTTTTCACTTTTTATGGCAATTTTTCTGTGAATTACAGTAACAGAAGGCACTGACCTGTGACTAACACAGTCTACAGAAGGACTATCATTGCTTGCTGTCCTTTATTTATCCAAGGCTCCACTTGATATGTAACACAATTTTAATGGAATTTTTTCAGCTGAATGTACAGTTACTGTTGAAAGGTGCTGACTGAATACCCCTCTGAAACTACAATTTCCTCTTAACATGAGGAAAACTGGTTGGGGGCATTGGCTGGATGAGGAAGAGAGCAAATTAATCATACTGACAAATCAAAAACGTGAAAGGTAAAAGCAACTAATATAACACAGCAGTAGTGCTGTGAACCATTAACACTCACATCTTGTCTCTTTGTACCTGGATGTGAATGTGTGCTAGTGCAAAACTGGTGTAAAAATCTACCTCGGTCAGCCTGTTTGTATGTTATACCCTCTGCGACCACACCAGCATGGCACTGAAAGCCTGAGGCACTTCGCAGGGTCCCAGAAATGGCATTGCCGAGACCTCTGAGCCTGTGCAAGCTTTGTAATGTGCCACAATATGAGCAATGAGGCAGCATTAGGCAGCTCGGGCTGCCCGGGCATCCTTACGGGCCTGCTCCCTCTAACAGCGTCTGTGCCGTAGGGTGCATGTGACCTTTCAGCCTGTAGCACCTATGCTCCTTTTTATTTATTATTTTATGCATATTTTGTATAGCTGGTGATTTTCAACTAGAAGTGCAAGGTTTAGTGATGAAAATCTACAGGTCGCATCCCTCCTCTGCCTTCCTCTGCTAGCAGGCATGATGAGTTTGCTGCAATAGTTCCGGCTCGTTAGAGAACCAGTTTGAATAGTTGAAAATACTAAATGACTGCCTGGTTATAAGGTAAAATACAACCTTCAGCAGTCTATGCTTTCTTCTGCTATATGGTAAAACTGTGAAAGGTTCCTTAATAATGGACAGCCCAGTGCTAAAATATAGCGTTCTTTTCTGGTTAGTGGTCTTTTAGCTAGCAAAGATCTTAACTACTGTCTCTGTATGGAAAACCTGCTAATTTCTCACCTACCTTCAATTTTCTCAGCCAATCCCAGTGGATGTATGTTTAAAAATATGTAGTAGTTGTAGGCCGAGTATGCAGCTGCAGTGTTTTCATTTAGCTGGCCAGCTGGTGGAAGCTGGCAGCCTTGTTTGTGCGGGGTGTTGAGTAGCGAGGGGAGCTGCCCGCAGCAGGGGCCGGGCGAGCGTGCTGGGGGCTGCCGCTGGCCGGAGGTGACAGGCTCCTCTCCGCCTTACCTGGGACATCAAACACATGGAATTGTAAATCTCTGCCTGTTTCAGTCTTTGGGGGACATTTTCAGGGACTTGGGTAGCTTCATCTGCCTTCCACGGTATGTGTGGTGCCATCTCTCACTGCCCTCCCTGCGGCGCTTACCAACCTTACTCTTCTCGCAGTTTGTGCTTATGCCCGGTATATTCACCTGCATATCTGACCTAGGGTGAGCAATTTTAGGGTTTTAACTGAAATTTCTTTCCTTCCTCCATGCTTGGCCTTCAGAAAATGGTTGTTGTTTTTTTTTTTTTGGAAGGAAGGAAGGAAAAGCGTTGAACTTCTGTTTACCTCATTTTGTTTGAACAGAGCCCTGTGTGTTAACTCTCTCCCGCACAATGAAACTCTGTACAGTGAAAACTGGCTAAGTGGGTCCTTATTCAGGATCATTCATCACCATGGCACGGCCTCGTGCATACATGGCAGATTTACATCAGTGAAACCGAGGACGAAAAATAAAAGACCCATGATCTGAAGGAAGGGCTGGCATTATTTATGAAGCGCCAGTAATGTGCTGAGGACTATATGCAGATCTACTCAGCCTCACTCTGCAAGGGTACTGGTGCCAGGGTGACGTGCCATCGAATGCTGCCGTGAGGAGCACCTGTTCGGCCTCCTTAGAGGCACGTTGTGGTGTGCCTTTTGCACACTAGCTTCTCCCCTTCAGAAGATGGGGCACACGTATGGGAAGTAAGTCTAACAGTGAGTAGAGACAGGAAAATGAGTTAAAGGAGATAGTGTCCCTGTTGCGCTTGAAGCCTCAGGACCTTCACCAGGCCAGGAAGCCATAGTTTCAGATCCCACTTTGCTTATTTTGTCCAAGCAAAACAAATACCAGCAAATATCAGAGGGGATGCAGAGATGAATGGAGAACATTCTTCTCTGAGTCAGCAATTCATCCTCCTTGAGCGGCTCCAATATGTACCTTCCCTCGTGTCTCTCTGCTGTGCCTCAGTGAGGGACCAGCAGCAGCTCTGAAATTGTTACCCAGGAGCCCAAACCTGCAAGCCAGGCTCAGGCCGACTAAACAAGACGTCATCAGGATGCTGCTGGGCTGCATGCAGGGTGCACGGTGTTAGCTGGTACCCACCGCTCATTCACAAATTCTCAGTTCTTCATAGCAATGACAGTCCTTGCTCAACAGCCAATTGCCAGGCCACAAGGAAGCCTTCTCCCACTCCCGGTGTCCTGGTGGTTTTTGTTAAAGGAGAAATTGCATCTCTTGGCACTGGGCGAGATGATAGTTCTGGTTTCCGAGGCGTTGCTTTTTGGTGAGTGTCTCCAGCTGCTGCACTCCCCTTCACACAGGGCACTGACTCATGCTTTTTGCCATCACAATAAGTCTGTTTTCATAAACAAAATTAAGTGTGCTGTGTTTATTCATTAGGGAGACTTGAAGTCTCTCAGCAACGAGGAAATATACTTCGTGGGATGAGCTTTCCCTCTCTCTTCCACCCTTTTGTATTTTAACAGCTAAGGGAAAGAAAAGGTTTGGGAAAACGCTGGTCTGATGCGATCAGAGTCCGGATTCTGTGCCTGCTGATGTGGAACGCCACAACTGAGGAGACGGCATTGACTGTTCACCTGGGGTTTGTACATCTCAGAGCTCAGTGCTCTAGAGAGGATATTGCAAATTGCACAAACAGGAAAAAATGGGACAGGTTAATGAATTATGCTTTAAACAATGCTCCAGGTAAGCACAGCACAGATGAGGGGTCCCAGCCTGACAGCCAGAGAGAGAAAATTTGCCAGTACATGGATGGTGCAGCTCTCCATACTCCTCCATACCAGTGGCTCTCTTAGGGATGGTTTTGGGCAGGACTGGTCCTGGTCCTGGGCAAAGCCAAGCGAGGCAGGTTGCCCAGAGCCTGTGGCACAGCCGGCTCGGCTGCCATTCTCCCTGTCGTGTCCCTCTCGCCCCCAAGCCTTCTCCTCTCCTTCCAACAGTGGGAACCCAGCTGGACCCAGCCTCCTACCCTAAAAGGTAGAAAATTCAATTTGCCTCCAGTGCTGATAGGTTTGGAACTGGATCCGCAGCAAGGTGAGAGACTTTTGCCTCACCGTGTCAAGACTCCCCTGTTTTGGGCATCACTCCTGCCTGCTGCCAAGGCTGCTGCATTTGCTGCCATCTGGGATTACTGATGCATTGGTGACATTGATGTTTCTTCATGCAGGACTGAACTAATGCCCGCAATACCATATGAGAGAAAAGAAAAATTCTCCTATGGCTAAGCCTGAAATAAAATTAAATCAAATGGAAACTGTATGAGTGAGTCGATGGCAACAGGATGGATAAAATTTTGTGATGGAAACAACCCAAGTACTCTCACTTAGAACGAGTGTAAAGGCAGGTAGCAACCAAGAGATGGCATTAAGCATGTGAAGATTCAGAATCCAATTTTACTAATAAAGAAGTCCCTGTAATTCATACAGGTTTAAACTCAAGCATCCAAATCTAGACATTCTGCATCTTGGTCAGCTGCAGTACTGCAGAGGCAGAAATCCAAAATGCCTTCTGTGGAGCATTATTGAGAGAGATAAATTCTAACAGGAGCTAAAGAAAATTAAGGGGATCAGAATCAGCAAGTCTGTGTAAGGACATGTCTTGCTCATATGAGCCCACCAATACAAATTTACTCCCTAATGTATGTTGCCTACTACCATATGTTTTCCAGCATGACAGTGTGATGGGATACCCTCTTTTGAAATTTGGTTTATATTATGGAACCCAAACCAGAGACTTGCAAAGCATCTCCCATACTGAGTGCATGCTTCCATTCAGGTAGCTTTAATCCTGCAGAGGAGAATTTAGAAGAAATCAGTAATCCCCAAACCAGCAGGGAGCAGCGAGGGAATCAATTGGCCAGGTATATTGTCAATATACACAGGGTGTAATCCCAGCCTCTAAAATAGCGAGATCTGAGTCTGAACTTCGATTAATAAAACCACGCTATTAGAGGGTGGGAAATAAACGTTGGATTTCTACTCATAACAACTACTCAGTGACTTCTTCTTAATATGCAAATTTTGTACCCATAGAAAAGGAAATAAATGTGGAATGTGCTGTCTTTGCAGCAAATGTAGAAGGTATTTTGGCCATTCTTGAAATCCCACTTTCTACCACATACCATAAATGAAGTGAATACCTTTCACTTGTGCTTTAGAGGGATCCATAAATCAGAAACAAAGGACAGCAGAATAACAGGGTGGTGTTTCTCCGTCTAGAGCACCAGATACCCCATGCCAACAGCAACAATGTCAATGTGATCTGCGGTTTCTTTGCCAGACGATTCTATGGGACTTGAGCAGGGCAGTTGCTTACCTCCCAGTGCGCAGAGCCAGCCCCTACTTGCTAGCACCCAATCTTGTTCCTCAGTAAGAGATGCTGGCAGCCACCTCAAACTTCATGAATTTGGGGAAGCGGGAGCATGGATATTGATCTGGGCTCGGACTTCTGATAACTGGGTTCTGTCCCCAGTTATCCTTGCAGTTGCCAGAGCTGGGGTTTGGATGAGTCTCTCCCCTGTGCCTCAGTTTCACCATCTGTACAAACAAGATTATAATATTTCCTTGAGAAATTTGTGCTGTGTGGGTGAAAAAACACTGCATAAAACCAAAGGACTTTGTAATTTTAAAATGTTAAAAATCTTGGAATGTTTTTATTTCTGTGTGACTGATAGCAAGCGCAGGGGGTCTTCTGACTTAGGTTCCCACGTGGAAAACTGGATACACTGATATGCGTAGGAGTTTATTGCCTATAAAAGCATATGTCTTCAAAAGCATAACCAGATGGACTGTCCTGCTGAATAGGTGCGAGCATGTGACTGTTCATATTGTTCAAAGGAGACATCTTAACCTGCAGCCGTTCCATCAGTAGTGTGTCTACAAATACTATTTCAGTACTCTTCTATTTCTGTTGCTCTTGGATTCTTTTGCCACTGAAAAATGTTCTGGGTAAAGTGAAGGCCAGCCGGAACGGGTAAGTCTAATATTCAGCTCCTGCCAGGTCAGCCTCTGACCCTCATTGTTTATAAAACACCCGACTGGTGATTATGGTGAAGAAGTGAATTGTCCTCTTCATCACCCTCAGTTGGTTCTGCTCCTCAACCTCTACCTCCACCTGAGAGATGGTGCCAGTGAGCCACCATCAGTGCTGCTCTTTGCAAACTAGAGCTGTTTTGGGTCTCGGAGGACTCTGACACCTTTTCTAAAAAGTCCTGGCTCATTTCAAATGTGCTTATTTTGGAAACTGAAAAAAATCCACTTACATACATGTCATCAAACGCCTGACGGGCTCCAAGTCCACAAGCAGGTCTGCATCTGTGTCAGGGGTAGGTTCAAAGGTTTCAACCAGCCAAAGCTGCTGAATGCAGAGCCATGGAGTGTCAGCCTCTAAAAAGTTACATTCACTTTCAACCCTATATGTCATATATTTGAACCAAAATTTGTCACCCAGGTTTGGAGGAAGGAGAAGCCTCATGGTTATTTCTGTCGCTGCATTTTTTTCTTCCCCCTCAAGTCATGATGCTTATCAGGCATTGTTGCTCAAAAAAACCCCCACCCTTGTCCTCAGCTTTTCTTCTCATCCACCAAATCCCTCTTATTTCCTTAAGTGCTTCTGGTGGAAATCTCACTATGGGTCAGAAAAATAAAACAGCTAAGCCTTCATCACTAGTCTTATTTCAGAGGGCTTCAGGTTGGCCAGAAAGGTCTGGATTTGTCTGATACAATTTAAGGAAAGTGGATTAGTCCAGGAATGGACTAAACACAGAACGGATCTTGTTTAGATGCAGCTCCTTAGTTATGAAAAATACTTGTTTAGCTTAACCTGTTTCTAAAGACTCGATGGATAATTAAAGAAAAGGTTAATTATTGCCAAACCCACTCCCTGTTGTGTAAACCAGAGAAATTGTCAGAGACAATCAGTTCACGTAGGGCACAGCGGCTGCATCCTCACTGCGGTGTCCATACCACCCCTGGAGCTGGTCCCCAGCCAGCTGGTCCCCTGCTCTTTGCTGCGTGGGCTTAGTGCGGTTTTCCCAGCTGTGAAACGGGGCGCTTGGCTCTTGGAGGCTCAAATGGGGGTGTGCAGTGTCGGGGAATGAAGAAAAAGGCCGGGAAGTTGCATAGCCATCGCAGCAGCTGTGCAAACGCAGGTTTAATACAGAGCTGCTGTGATTAACAGAAAAGGTGTCGTCTATGATCATCATCTGTTGCGTGGTATGCGAAACACGGTGGCAGAGATCAGCCCAGCGAAACTCCCTGCTTTCTCATGAGGGAACTAAGCAGCACAAGGTGAACCAAGCTGCACAGGAGACTGGGAAAACAAAGTTTTCCAGACAAAATGGTTTTCACGATCATGAAACACTTCCTAGTCTTGGCGTAGCCTTGCCAGAGATGGCTGGGGAGCCCTGGAGGGGAGGGCAGGGGTGTCTGCCTGCCTGCGTCTCGGTCTAGGAAAGGCTGGCCAAGACACCCCGTGCTTGGAAAAGAGCATGCGTCTGGCTGGCTGGCTGCTGAGGGGGGGTCCCTGCTTTGCCCGACAGCGCTGCTTGCTGTCTTCTGCTCTCAGGGTGGGGAGGATCAGCGGAGGCAGCGAACGCAGCCCGGTCACAGCCCAGCAGTGCAACGCACGAGGACGCGGCGTGCGAGGGTGACGTGCAAGCGCGTGGCACTCAAGGGTGCAGCGCACGAGGGTGCAGCGGGGCCCTGTCTCCCTCTCCCGCGACGCCTGAACCCCCCAGGGAAGAGTTTTGCATGGCCGGGACAGTTCCTGCTCTGCCTGGCACCGCAGCTCTGCCCCGCCGGCGCGGGGGTCTCCGCAGGGTGGGCTCCCACGCGGGGCCATGGGGTGGTCTCCGTGGGGTGGTCTCCCACGTGGGGCAGTGGGAAGGGCTGCAGCACGGCTGCGGCGGTGTGAAGCATGCATCCCCTGCAGATGGCAGTGACATTCTGTGCTGTGCAAACCCTGAGCTCTATTTCCAGACTTCTGCTCTTGCGAAGGGATCCAAAGAACCCATGCAACCCTCCGTGCAGCCTGAACAGCAAACTTTATATAAATTTTGCTTTGGCCTCAGACTGCAGCCTAGAGGAAGCAGTGCCGTTGTGAGGCAAAGTAGCCCATTCCCATATAAAAGCCTAGAAAATGTAAGATATATGGGCATCGTTCAATTACATTTATTCCTTCCATTTATTTCTTATGTTATATGGCCTTTTCAAAGGTAAACGAAGCCAATACAGTTTCTTGCAAGAGCCTTGTATACATAGCTAGCATGAATCCTGATTTATGTTTGAGTTTAGAATTGCGAATAAGCGAAAGCGTAAGGAAAGAAAGGCACTCCTGTGCTAACGGTAGGCTAAGCAAGTCACCAGGGACTTCAACTCAAAAAAGAAAGGTCTCTCCTCCCCTTTTCCTTTAGTGAATCCTAACATGAAAAAGCTTAGAAATTAAACATCTGTTGGGCTTACATTTCAGTGGCTTGCTCGTGCTGATATAATCAGACATGAGAAGCCTTTCATGATAATACTTGTCTTTCAATAAATTTAAATAAAGGGTCCACAAAAAATTTGCTCAGGCCAACTTAAGCTTTCAGGACTCAGAAGTGACCTAGGCTTACCAAGTATTTTATATATTGAGAGTGTCCACAGGGAGCAGGTCCAAGCTGATACCTTACTGCCATTCTAAGGAAAAATCAGTTAATGAAGCTTCACTTTGAGTTGTAGCCAATGGCACAGAAAATACGCAAATTCCCATCACTGTCATGTTCATGTACTCTTACCTACCATGGTGCAGAGCGCGTATGGCCAATCTGTCACACTCAGTGGGGCCCAGCGGCTCTGCTGCTGTTGAGGTCCCCGTATGAAACACCTGAGCAGACTGCTGTGCTGCTGGCTGGAGACATTAGCAATGCCTCTGCTGTGAAGCCCATTTATAGATAAGCCTGGAAAGTTTTGGGAATTAACAGTAACACCCCGTGGCTGTCACGGTAAGTAAATGAGGCCTCATTTCCCATGGATGTTTTTTGTATGCTGGAAACCCTTTAATTATAATTTGAGATGGGGAAAGTTTGCTGGTAGCTGCAGTAAGCCTGCAAAGCATCTTCATCCTTCCTGCACATGCTTCCCAGAGAATGGATGAAAACTTCAGCCAGCTCCATCACCTGCCATGCAGCACAGGTGTGGTCACCAGCACTGACTCTCATCCTTCCCCAGCCAGTTTGTAATTTTTCTTTCAGCTAGAAGCAGATATGTATTTTGGTATATGCAGGGCAATGTTAAAGCAAGTGGCTTCAGATGCTGTAGTACACATTAGGGCAAATGTTGCAAGGCATCAGGCAGTAAGATGTGAGTAAGTTTGGGTGGGAGTCACACATAATGCTGAATCTTGCATGGCTTTTGATGCTTTGAGTTCATCTGGTGTGAAAAGTTAAGGCACGTGGGTTTGTGATAATTTCTGATATTGCAAAAAAAATATAAATCGGGGGGGAGCACATAGTTGGCAAAAAAGTCATTGATATTATCTGTCAAAACTAATATGACTCAAACTTGACTCCTTCTGTGATTACTCCTAGGCTATCATTAAAGGCCTGCCACAAAACCAGAGCATTCTGCTCTGCAGGGACAGAGGCTGTAATATTTTCCCCTCGGTCCTGCTGCTTGCTGCTACGCCGATGGCTCCCACCAAGGGCCGGGAGGGCTTACTGGTGCAGGCAGTCACCGCAGCATTGCCGGAGGGAGGTTTCCGAATGCAGACAGCCTAAGCCACTCTGAACCTTCAGAAGTATTTCAGAACAGGCACAGTTGCTGCTCTCAGCTAGAGGTGGCAGACGGCCTGGAGTGCTCCCGGGGGACCTTCGAGTCATTTTTCCTCTGTTCTTTCCTCATGGCGCTGCTGGAGGAGAGGGCTCGGGGCAGCGGTGGGGCAGAGAGCCAGGGTATGTGTCAGCGGCAAGCCCAGAGGTCCGAGGAGTTAAGCTGCAGTTTCTTACTGCCAGGTTTGTACTGTCTGGAGCCCAGGGCGCAGCCTCGCCCTTAGAGCAGTTAATATCACCTAGAAATAATGTCTTTAGTTGCACACACTCCCATAGCTGTGCATAAATGCTGCAGTTGGCTGAGGAAATTTTTTTTTTTTTAATGCTTTTTAGCCTGGTTTCTGAAGAAAACAAGGCTGGTGTGGTGAATGCTGGCTGCTTGCTCCCCGTGCCCCATCCCTGTCTGGAAAGTCCACTTCAGCCAAAATCCCCAAGCAGAGCTGGGCTTCCAAAGGCAGTTGGACAGCTAATAGACTGCAATGTGCAAATATCCTTTTACTAGTTATATTTCTTATAGCTATATCTGAGCGGCAGATAGAGATCATTTTTATTTTATGTGTCTGTCTTCCTTGCTCTGACCTGCTGCCGTGCTCTCCCACTTGATTTCAGCCACAATTTGGGTCCTGCTGCCTGCTGAATGAAGCAGTGCCTTGGTGCTGCAGTCACCGCTGGTGCCTGGATTCAGCCAACTCACGCACGGTGCGGCTTCCGACAGCCTCTCCCACCTGCCCTTTCCCAGGCCTTAGGGTAAGTGATTCCTCACAACCTCAGCAATTTTGCTGTGCCAGCAGTTTTGCCCTTCAGTTTAGCAGGAGCTCAGATCCTGTGCTGCGGCCTTCCCATCCCTAAATAAAAATAATTCAAGCCCCTCTGCAACAAGAGTTCACTGAGATGCTAGCTGCTTGCTGGTGCAAGGTCCAGCTGAGGCACGGGAGGTGAGCAGGGCTGGGGAAGACGAGAGCATTGCGGAGTGGGCGCTCATCTTTCCTGCCAAGCTCCCTTAGCAGCATGAGCATGCTCCCAGTTGAGCGTGGCCACCTGAGCAAGCCAGTGGTGATGTATCTAGAAAAGAATCTGGTATGAAGCTGAAAGGCAGCTTCTTAAATTGAGGAAATTACATTTGTATTTAAAAAAAAAAGAAAAAAAGAACTTGTAAATCGCATATTTACACAATGGAGCACGCGAGCAAGTGAGCTCCCATACGAAACCCAGATGTTCATTAGAAACATGAATTTTTCTTCCTTGCTGCTACCATGAAAAGTAAAACTGGGAAAAAAGTCAGCTATGTTGAAGGGGTATAAAGGAGTGAATTAAGTCTACAAAATCCAGGAAATTTCCCATTAAGACTAAAAATCTGGGGTACTGTTGTAGTCTTTTAATTTGGACCCAAGGTATAAATTAAAGCCAGAGTATCAGGTCAGGTGCTTAAGTTCTCAGCCCTTAGCTGTGGAATTTCCAGGTTAAGTTACTTAAATTTTCCTGTTGCTGAATAAAGCTAAAATCCTGTGTGCCATATATTTGCTCATCATAAAATGTTCTCTCCTAGCCAGTAACAGCTTCTTTGTTGGCGAAGCCTGTCTGGTTTATGAGCTTCCCAGCCTTTGTGCAGTGTACTGGGAGTTAAGAACTTCCACATGGCACTTGCTCTGAGGCTTTTGTGAATAAGCAAAGCAAAGGGCTTGCTCTATATGTCCAACTAATGCATCAAATATGGTTTGAATTCTCTGTTTTTAAATGCAAAGGATAATATTGATTTTGTTAAGGTAAATGTCTTTCATTGTACACTATATAAACTCAACTCTTACTGAGACATAATGGGCTCTGGGCATTCTTCCAGCACAGCAGTACGAAAATGTATCTTTTAGTGTTTCCAGTAGAGAAATGCAGAATTAAGATTTAGATGAACAAAAATTAAATGGAGTACATCCTCAGTCTCTAAAAAGCATACACTGATGCAGAAGAACATTTACACACATGGAAATTAATGCCATATTAAGTCAAAACTCCAGAGTACCTGTTGATGTGGATTGTTTCGTACTTTTTTAGTGGGATGAGGCTGGTGGGAACAGAAAATTATGAGAGATAATAAGAGAAAATGAAGAAGTTCATAAAATTGTTGCTGTATGAATCCATCAGTCTCATCTACAGAAACCGAATGGGATCTTGAGGCAAAGAGGTACCGGGCATCCCATTAACAAAGACGTACGCCATACTCTGAAACCCTTATGCACATCCCATTTGTGAGTATTTAGGAGGGTGATGAGGACAAGAAGAGTATCAAGTGGACGACTCACCCACTTGATATTAGTTTGTCAAAGGCAATAAAGATATTTAATAGACCAAACGCTCATGCAGTAGATGATATCCTTTCATTTATTGCTAAACTACCATAGTACAGGCAATATATAAAAACATTGTACAGATAGCAAAAAATTATTACATTGGAGGTTAACAATGTTGTTGTAGGAATGTGAATGATATAAACCCCTTTTCAGTTCTTAAAATTAGGCTTTTGAATAAACAGTCTGATTAAAAAGACATCTGTTAGGACGATTTGTGTGACAATTGCTCACTCATGTATCTATTAACATATGGTTTTATCTGAACATACAGGGTAGGGCTTCAGCAAGGAGGCTTGGGTTTCAGGGCAGGGAACACTTCATAATTACACACACTCACACACAAATACGGAAGTCCAAATTAAGCCACCGTCATTAAGACTGAACTGTACCTTGATTCTCTGTTCCCAGGTCTCACTACACTACTTGTGTAGTAAGGTACTGATCAGCATCAGTAAAATGATGGCAGTTTAATCCTGGAATAACTGATTATTCCAACAGTATATCTGTGGATTTCTGGGCTATTACAAACACATAAATCATTACTCATTTTTGTGACTCAGTTATTCTAGAACTTTCTGCCCAGTTTTGCTATTTCATGAGAGTTACTGAAAAGAAACTCAAAATGCTAACTGTTCCTGAGATAACCACACATTTTCAGCCTAAATGATCTTTTACGGTATGAGCATCTTCATTTGAAATTTATTGCAATGTGGGTCAGGTACCTGTTGGGTTTTTTTGTACCCCAGGAACAATGCAAATAGCTAAACAAATCTTAAACAGACCCTAATAGATTAGATACTGATTGGTAGTTCAACAAATCGCTATCAGCTGTCACCTGCTGCAGTTATAAAGTAGCAGACATCTAAAAAGACAGATGTCAATCTTGTGTCAAACATTCAAAAAAGTGGATTATTCATTCTGAACTGAGATGAATAAAGAATTATAATTTTCCGTGCGTGATGGCAGGTAGATGCCTTACATTTACAGGTAAGAAATCACTGCAATGTAAACAATGAGAAAAACAGTTGATTTCTGAAGAATTTGCAATTCACCCAGTCTAAACCCAACATTGATGTCTCTTCCTATTGCACAGGAATATGTAATATAAATAACAAAACTCAGAATTGCAGATAAACTTGAACATCAGATTATCTTAACTGGTGCAAAGTTTATGAAGATCTGAATCGACTTAAGATTTGAAATTAAGACAGTTATTTTCTTGAACCCCATCTGGCAGATAACTGTTCCCTATTAAGTAGCAATTTGGAAAGAAACACAGGGGAAAAAGTCAGATTGAAATATTTAGAAACGTTTCTGAAGTGTTTAAAGCTGTCTGAAGTCTTTGGAAAATTTATCAAATACATCTTTTTTAGGACAATAACAATTCAACAACAATTGCATAGAAAATTAATACACTCAGAAAATGAAAACTGATCCTTTATAAATACTATTCTTAATCCAAAAGGTGTTGCATATTTGGTCAGACAAAAAGCATAGACACTTTTCTGTAAAGATATGGATTACAAAATATACTTTAAAAAACATGCTAGCTAATTTGAGAACTGTTTTAGATATGTTATTAAGCAGCAGCATTTTATACAATAGAGAATAACATAGTGCTGGTTTTGGAAATATTCTACATTCAGAAAATGCTGTATTCCTACGAGAAGAATGGAAGTGATGCATATTTACATGGATACAAATAAAGCAAGTGCAAACACCATGGTTCTTCTACATTCTTTCTACCAATAAAAACACATACATTTGACACTTTCATTCCATCGCTGTTGTTCAGGTCTTACATTTTGCTCATTCTCATGGAGAAAAACAAAAACGGGACTTCATACTTCATTGCAAGTATCTTCACGAGTAATTACTCTCCTGGCAAACCTGGCAAAAGTACTTCCAACACTCATAACTGACCAAAAAAATCTTCCTGTTATCTGTCCACGCCCATTCCACTCTCAAGCTGTTTACATATCATGAATGATGATTTTATTCTACGTATTCGCATATTTGATGCAGAAGTTTACAGAAGCTCATCCTGTATTTGCAGCCAAAGCTTGGCCGGAAAAATGGAAGAAAAAAAAAAAACGCACACACACACACAAAATGAAAGAGATGAACTTTGAGTTCCAACGAGCCCCATGTACTTCGCATGGTATAACTTTGATGGAAAATGCATTAGAGTTGTTCACCCCGTAGACAATATATTTGGAGGCCTTTGGTACAATGGCAGGAAGGCACTGTGGTGAAACATTCAGATAACTGAGGAAAGACAGAATTTCCTCATGTGCAAATATGGCTATCTTCCAGATAAAGTGAGAACAAATTACTCACAAAATGTTATTAACTCTTCCAAGGTTAAGCTAATGCTTCTACAGAAAGAGAGCAAGTTGCATTAAGTAACAAAATATTAATACTGGAAAAACACTGCTCAGCAAGACCAGGAAATAATTTAGTACTGTATATTTTTAAGTTCTTCAGCCTAGCTATATAATTTTAACATATCACTTTTCTTTTTAAAAAGAGACAAGAATGCACAACACTATGTCTGAGGATACTCCTTTTCTCTGAAAATAAATACAAAGTTGGTTAAAGCTGTATTATTTAACTAACAGTTGCATGGAAAAGCAGATAGAGTAGCACAGCCTGACCTCATGTAGCTGTAAATAAAACCACTAAAATGTAGTCTATATTATACACATCTTGTGAACCCTCGATCCAGTAGCTGGCTTCACGTGCCTGCACAGGTCTGCCTGACTGGAGCCAATTACAGGATTGTGACCCAAGTTTGTAATGGTGTGTGTGTATCCATATATAATCATATGTATATAATATATCCATATATATGGTTATATTATATAAATATACATGCATATGCACATACACAAACACACATACAGATGAGTATCTATGCATTAAAAACGAGGAGGAAATACAGCTAATGCAGGCATGAGTAAAGCACTTGTAGCACATTAAAAAAAATTCTCTCCCCCTCTCTACAGCAAAGTGTCCGACAGAGCACACAAAAGCAGTGGAAATGTTGTCTTTCCATTAAAGACCGCATGTTTCACGGCTGCACCCTGATAAGGAGCTTCAGCGGAGCATTGCAAGGGCTCAGGGGTTTGCCTGCCTGGGGCCCTCTGAAGGCTCAAAAGCCTTTGCTATGAGTCCACATTTTTCTTGTCTGCTTTACACCTGCATTATAGTAAAAGGGGGAGAAAGATGCTTAAATGATCTGTGGGGGACAAAAAATCAAAATAAACTGTAAAAATAAAAATCAGTTTGCACCATGAGCACGCATGCTGCAATCACACATTGCAGGAGAAAGCTGCTAGCGGCTTTGGTGTACGCTTATCTGACGTCGAGATCAGCCATTCATCTGTATACAGAGGACTATTGACAAGCAGTTGCCATGGACAATCACCAAATAAGCAGCAATATTTTTAGACTACATCAGTGTGTCTAGAGAATTGAAAAGAAGTTAATGTTCTTCTTTGCTATTCTATTTTAAAAACAGCAAGAGAAAAGTTTCTGTCAGTTATTTGGGGATTTTCGGATTTCTGTGAATGGGTTTTTGGGTTCCTTTTTAAATTTCTCCTATACTTTACAGGATGGACCAGGGAAAATAGATGGTCATTTCTGATACTTCCAAGCGTGACTTCTGTGAAACCGGGAGACCTATTTGGTCTCTTCTTTTACTCAGCTGCAGCAAAGAACTTCTGACAGGCAACTTTTGGCCTGAGGAATTTTTCAAAATTGTCCAAAAAGTCAGACTGCATTAAAAAATCCATAATATATGTCAGATTCCTCCCAACTGGCAGTTATAAAGCAATCCGAAATACCTTATTTGAGGCATGTGAACCAGTTGAAGTACTATACAAGTGCTGTTTAATGATCAATAGTTCCCATGCACAGAAGTAATTTCAGCTAGTCCAAGCCTCAATTTTGTTTCTGTAAAAGTCAGTAATAAAAAAGGCCATTTTCACCTCTGCAGGCAACCGGCTGAGGCTTGGCTCTCTCGACATTCATACCGGTGTGCACGTGAAGCTCACAATATGAAGCAACAGAATGAGCCATCCTCAGCCAGCAACTTTCTGGTGCTGCTGAAATGGGATACAGAGCACTCATTCTGTGGCAAAAGATTTAAATCTCACAAAGCGGACTAATGCCTGCTACCACTCGCCGTCTTACACTAGCGTTGCCAGTGTGTGTTAGCAGTACTTCAAGGGGGAAGAGAAGCAAACTCCCCAAGCTGCGTTATTAATGCCAGTTCGGGATTTGCTGTTGGGATGGGCTCTGCTCTAGTTTTGGATCTAGGCTTGGTTGAATCCAGAGCTTAGAGCTGCTCCTGTGAAATTCATATTTCGGTTTAAAATCCAAGATTATAGGTGAGACCTAGGCCAGGTGTTCTGGAAAGTCTAATGCTTCTATCTCTAAATCTGAAGACCTGTTAGAGTTTAAGTGCCAGCTTTTATTGCCAGAAAATATAATCTTCTCAACACTCCCGAGAAGACTGCTGTTGAACTGAGCACGTACTCTGCAGGATTTGTGCAAGATCTTTCTCGCACTACTGGGGAAGCAGTTATACAGCTGTTCTGCTGTATTCATAGAACCTAATTCCTGCCGTGAGCATGTGGACACACTGGTATGTAGCAAAGCTGACTGTGAAACAACTGAGAACAGGATAGATTCACTGTGTTTTTAGAACTGAATTCTAGCTCAGGCTCTGCACTCTTTAAAAATATCAGTGTTCCTCATTTAGAAAACCAGGAAAGATTGCTACAGATTTCCTACAATATTATGGCTGTCTTTTACTGTGCATTGATTATCCACTCATGATGCCCTTTTATCACACAGAGGTAGCAGTGACACACCAAAATGTTATAAACTTGCTAGCTGTACAACTGCAGATGGCAGTGGGTATCTCTTAGCATGATAAACTTCTATCTGTACAGTATATTCTAACACATGAAGCAAAACATAACAAACATACTAACTTACATGGAAATTTAACCTTTCCAGAAATTGCTGGTAGCTTTGCAAAGCTAAAGAGACAAAGTGAATATAACTAAGTGTATACTTTTTCTGGAACATATGACTTACGTAAGATGCTATTATTATCCTCTGCAGCTTGTGTGGTTAAATGTTACAGCTGCTAAATGAGACAAGTTCAGAGCCAACAGCAGTTTCTATATGAAAAGAAACAGCAACTATTTATTAGAGAGAAAATATCTAAGATGTGTTCACACACTGCCTAAACTTTCAGAAGGATCAATCATAAAATCTTTGGATTTACTGTGACTCCTATATACTAATCTCTGTTTTCTCTGGGTTTATTTTACCTTGGTGTTGCAACTTCTGAATTGCTCTTATCACTGGTTCTCTGTGAGCATCATTCTCCTTCAAATTCCTATCCAGTCTGACAAGAAAAATGAAGAAAACTCCTGGATTCAGCTGACATCTCCTGTTTGAAATACTGATCGCGGTGCTCTGAGTCAGAAAAAAAGGGCTTTTTGATCCCAGGTTGGCTAAAGACCGAGCAAGCTTGGGCTGCCTCAGTTTCCTACAACAATAAAATTTCTCAAAAGGGCTTGAGACCTGGAGCACAAATCATTGTTAGTGAACTGCAAAATGTTGTTATTCTTTTATGGAATATATTACTCTTTCTTCTCCCGTTTCCCACCCCACCCAAATAAGCACTAATGTATAACCTCCCTCGCTTTCTGCGCTGTTCAGGACGGACATCTCACTTCTCCCTTATTACTAAGATAGATCGATACATAGACAGATATTTTGCAGCAGGCTTGAAGAGTTTCCTCAGACAGATACTCTGTTATATGAGAACAATACGATCTTTGAACAAAAGGAAGGGTGTCCTTCTCGATGTTTACAGAGAGAGGTGGCAAGTTGCTTAGTCAAGGCTGTCAGCTTGATGCCAATACATTGTTCCTTGCATTGAATTGGTGCCTTGAGATGAACAGTTAAGGAAGCAGGAGGTTGCAGGGGCACTGGAAGGATCTAAGAGGTCAGTTATGGAAGGATTTGGTAAAAGTTGTCGCACAAATCTCTTCTATGTCTGACTTCTGGCAGGGAGTCCAGAAAATTCCTTCCTGATAATTTCGTTAACTGTGAAATAAAAGAAAGAGGAAGAAATGTTAGAGCACTTGCAAAATCACGAAAAGTAAAAACAATCCTTGGGCAGTTTGCTGTTAAGCTGAAAACACCCCCTCTATATTTATAACATAATTTTATTTAAGCCTAAAATTTTTAATCCTTTTTACCGAGACTACGTATTTTTGGAAGGCAAGGGAGAAGGAGTGGAGGGAAGGGGTTCACACTGTGTTCAGCATGCTTCAAGTACCACAACACCACAACTGAGAAGCTGTACCTTGCGTCCAGTACATGCTACATCCCTTACATACACAACACTTTCCCTCTTTTACAGACATTTCCTTTACCCGAGTTAAAAGAAAAAATATCTGTAAGTATCTGAGCATTTTAACATTTTCACTAGGCTGAAATAAGAATATTTTGAAAAGAGAAAGGTCAGATTTGAAGGAAATATAGTGGATGGTGCTGAAAACAGAGATTGCAATTCAGATGAAAAAGTGTTGGCTTTTTGTGCTTGGTTGGGGTTTTTTGGGGGTTTTGTGTTTTGTTTTTTTTTTTTACATTTCGCTGTAGACTCTATCTGCTTGATATTTTTGTTATAGTTTGTTTGTAGATTGTAGCATAAGCAAACTTCCATGCACCACTGTGATACTCTAGGAGGCTGGGACAGGCTTGTTAATAAAGCTCAAGAGAAGACACAGAAGAACTCTGTTTAAAAAATCAGAACTCTATTACATGTTATATACAACAGCCATTCTCTCCTGTCTACCTTTCACACATTTGCCTAAAGCACCCTTTGGTACCTCCTGGAACAACAATTCATTCTCTAGGCTGCACTTTCATTAGGAGAGACCTAAAATATGAGCGGTTTGGTGCTGAACTCCAGCACTGCCTGTTTTGGGGCTCCATTTCCCATGCAGCTCCTCAGTGCTGTATTCACCAAGGAGACTCACAGTTCGGAAACTGTTTATCTACTTTGACAAATTTGCCTTAAAATCAAAAGACCAAATTTTCTAAGGTTTCAGCCCCCAGATCTAAATGATTTCTCCCTGTTTATATTTAATGGCTAAGACAAGGACTAACTAAAACCAAAGAAGACCCTCAACCAAGACTGATTAATCCTCAGGTATGCAGCTGCAAGACTCCCCAATATTTAGGCCCATTTCTAACAAATGTTTATGAAAAAAATTAATTAACATAGTATTTCACCACTTCCCACCATTAAAAAAAAAATCTCTTATTGTCTCTAGGAAGTGGAACACACATATTAATTTTTAATGTTATGACTAGTTGTTTGAAAACTCCCTCCACTCTATATGCAATGGAATTTCTCTCTGAGAAAGCAAAAAAAACCCTATGTTTTATGCAAAGCTCCATGTTATTAGTGTACAGATGTCTGCTGTGGCGGGCTATCCTCCTCAAGGACTAAGCATTCACACACAGCATGGCACAGGTGCTTGGCAGGAGTAGTATGGAGCCAGCCCTCTGCATTTCCAGGGACAGTGAACTCTCCCAAAGGGACCCCACAGCCTGTGACACACAAGCGAGTCTCCATTCATCCACGCTCAAAAATCCCACTGTTAACAGCCCAGTGTCTAGCTCGTTCTAATTCCAGCCAGGAAATGCCTGATTTCAACCAGATTGGTGCCTCTTGGAGAGGACACAGGAACCAAGCATGGCTGACAGCAGAACTCCTGCCCTCTCCTCCTGCCCAACTTTCTACCTGCCACCGTCACCTGCTGGCTTCTACCAGCCTTTTGGGTGAATTCTTGCAAATGAAGCGTATATGTCGGGTATTTGGTGTGTTGCTGCTCTGCAGTGCAAGCAAGCAACCAGTGGGAGGTGAGGTTGATCTGCTTTCAGGCAAAAAACCTCCTTCAGCTCAGTCAGAAGAGCTTCCTGTTTGCTCTACCCAGGAAATGAGAGGAGCAGGTCTTGAATGGAAATTTTTCACAGCCTCAGCTAAAAATAGCAGTGAGGTAAAAGAAGTGGGCACCCACTCTTACAGGGTCATTTCCTTTCTAGAAAGAAGTGGGCTGAGACTGCGGGCCGATTTATTTATCGACACGTTTGTTCGAGCAGCCAGTGTACCGAAAATACCGTGTATGAGTTTCCTTCCATTTAATACAGCCACCACTTGTGGAAATATCAGAGCCAAGTCATCCTCGTCTAGAAAGGGTTAAATATATAATGAAAAATGAGTAGATAACGAAATGGAGTTTACAAAACCTACAGTCTTTTGAGGGGTCCAGTTTTGGCTCTGTTTCCCAGCTGGAGCCTTAAGCAAAGTGAAATCTTTCATGCAGCACCAGCAGACCACGAGCTCGGAGCCTGGCCAGTGCAGGGATCTCTGCTCGCCGGCTCTGAGCAGGTTGGACGGTGCGGTGAAGGGCTTACTCAGCCTGCAAACTTCACTTTCCCTCCTGTGTGCTGCATGGGAGGTCAGCAGTGGGTTTTGTGGGCTGAGGTTATAGGGGGACTACAATCTGAAAGGAGCTAAAAAGTTGCAGGGGAACAGTATGAAATACTGAGCCCAGAGATGGGCTGCAGGACCATGCTCAGGTGCAGTTGGGCTCTCTCTGTTCCAGCTCTTACTGGTGGCAAATTGGATTTTTGTTGGAAGTATCTGAATGACAAGGAAGCTTCCTGTTATCAGTTGGTGTGAATGCCTGTAATTACCCTGAATTTCACCTAAACCCGTGTGGCGAGGGGAGTTAGGTGCAGTTTAGGCTGGGCAACACTAGTCTGGGAGCTCTAAGATAAGATGTGCAAGTCAATGACTGTTCCAGCACAAAAAGTCCTAACCTACAATCAGAGCCCCTAAATCCCAGTGAGTATATAAATGTAACAGGAATGGATCCCAAGGCAAGTATCTCTCTCCCAGCCTGGAGCCACCTCCAGACCAAGCCTAGTGAAATCACCCATCTTTGATGATCTGCTCCAGATTGGGGAGCACATGGATCCAGATCCAGGTGTAATCTCAGTGACTTGGGTTTCAATAGTAGGTTGAATAAAATCAGCAAACTTAAGACATATCTAAGCTTCAGAGGAAGCTGAGGTCATGTGCTGAACTTGCTATTCTGAACTCCCATCTATCTTTTTTTGGTAGCATGGTTAAAATGTATCATCACAAGTATCAGTTCTCACTATTTGCTCATTTCTAGTTGAGAGGAAATGGAGCTGATGTGATTAATAAATAAAATATTGTTATTCAAGGTGCCTGGCATGTGGCAGCTCTGGAGCACACTGCTATTGATCCATTTAATGAGAGAGAACTGATTTAATGGGGCCATGAGGACTTCTGCAAAGCTAATGAAAGATAAAACCATTTAAAAAAAGATATTGAAATTACAGCTGACGTCAGCCATCCAGAGCAAGGAAATGCCTGGTTAGGCCTGAATCCCTTCAGCATATCCTCTATTAGATACGCTGTTGTATGAGTATTACAGCAGCTCCGGTGCTTGGAGATCCCCAAGTTAGCTGAATGTCAGAGGCTGGCTGAAATCATGGGAGAATGTCTGCTTTCTTCTAATCACTCAGCTTTGATGGGTTAGAGTCAGTCTCCCAGGCTCCAGTCCTCAAAGACATTTAAGATTCTAATTCACATCCTCTCAGATAGAAATCTGGAGTATATTCACTTGCGGATGATAGTGGGTTGTATTAAATACCGAGCTTCAACTAGTAGTCCAGAGGCAGAAAACAGTCTCCAATTTCAGCTGGCAATGAGTCAGGCTCCTTGTAATTCATTATACACACGCACACACACTCATATGCATGCGTGCGCACGCATTCACACACGCATCGGAATAACAACTTTACTAGCGTTATTCCATGTCTATGTCCGGAATAGCACCGATGAAGCTGATGCCGTCACAGCACTATACCCATAGCGGTGACCGGGGTCTGCACCCTTTGGGGATCCTGGAAGAGCGAGGGTCTCCTCAGAGGAGGCAAAACTCAGCTCCAGTGGGCTTCCTCCCTGCACTGGGCAGGGATCCTGCATGTTCCATGTTTGCTCTGCTGACATGGCCAAGAGGCGTTTTTACATACAAAGCAAACACAAGACACGCAGACAGGCACTAACGGCGTAACAGGGACTGGGGAGGAAAGCTGAACCCTGAATTTTTAGCGTGCCCTCTGAACGTGACTAGGCAAGTCATGGTCCCAACGTGGTTCTAGCTGCTGCCTGGGAATGACAGGATGCTTCAGCCCAGCATGCACAACCCCATCTCTCCTTCCCTGCCCACCAGGCCCCAGCTACTTCAGGACAGCTCTGTGGTACACAAGTGGGGAAGAAACAGAATGAAAAAAAAAATTAAATAAGATTTTAAACCGTTTAAGCCAAATAAAAAGGGGCATGACTTTTTAATTGAAAAAATAAATAAATAAAGATTAAGAGAAACACACAGCTGGAGAAAAGGCAGAAAAATACCAATTACCTTTCTTTTTGATTGCTTGGATCAAAGATCACAGTCATTCTTTTTCATATAATGTTTTGTATCCAGCTAAGGTGTGTATCTATCAGCTCTGAAAAAGATTTGCAAAACCATTTTTGAGAAAAAAAGGTAACCTTTGACCTATGTTGCAAGGCCAAATGTTACAGCTTTCAGCTACTCTTTCATTTTGTGGTTTACTTTATTAAAAAGACATTTCAGCATATACAATACATAAGGCACAACTTAACCACTGACCTTTCTGTTTGCTCAGATCCAGCACTAGATTTTACTTTTTCCCCCTCTTTTCTCAACTGATATTATCTAAAAATCAGTATGCAAAAAATTATACTCCTAAATTCATCACAAAACATGCAAAATGCTGATAATTTGATCTGAGACTTCAGAGGCACAGGAGGTTCATGTGTCTTGTAAGTCAGGTCAAAGACTAGTCACTGCCTTTTGCAAAATTCAGTTATATTATCACCTTAGTGGCCCAAATAAAACATGACACATTTATGCCAGATCAAAAGTCAGTCCCTTTTAAATAGGAGATCTAACCACAGCGGCTGTATAAATTAGGCTTTGCCTTCTTTGTAAAGAACAGGAACAATACGCGCAAAGAAATTATGAAAGTTACAGTCTTTGCTTCAAACACATATAAGGTGAAATTTTTTTCTCATAAAACAGCAATATTTAAAATTCTGCTTCATTTTTTTCTGTCTGATCTTTTTAGATTTCTTTCAAATTCATCCATTTGGCACTTCTGCAAAACCATGTGGAAATTAAAAAAAATAATTGCAGTGTTAAGGAGGAAAAAGTGCTTCTTAAAAACTAAGTTAGTTTTAAGTACAAGATTCAGAAGTGTCTTTGCTGCTGGATTTCAGGTGACTATATATAGAAAAGAAATATTTTACTTGGCTCCCTAAGATTGTGCAGCCACGTATCATACATGGAACCTACCACTCAGTACACAGCCGATTTTATATTCTGCATCCTGGAAAATCAGCTTTTGCACATGCAAGCAGAGCAACTAATTGACTGGTAAATACAAACATAGGCGTATCAGGCACAAGGCACCCAAACCCAACAAACTGTGTTGGGAAAAAATACCCGGGGGGGTGGGGGTTGTTTTATAAATCAACAGCAATAAAAGGCTTTTTCCTGGAAAATGGGGACGCATAAGTACTAAATGGTTCTTAGTTGTAAAGCTTTACTTTACACGTCAAAAAAAAAAAAACTCCATCAAAATTCCACCAACAAATTACACATCAAAAAAAGGGTTTATTCCTTACTGAAATAATGCACCCTGCAACTTTTCTTCCTTGTCCTGCTTGTATTCTATGTAGTCTGTGTAAACTACAAACCTCTTTAACACCGTTGAGCCCAAAAGCAATCAGGTCATCTCCATTAATTAAGCAAACTCTTGGAAGAAGTTACTGATCTCAAACTAAGTGACAATTCAAGTCCCATGATGCATTTTTTTCTATAATAGTTTCAATAGGCTCAAAACCCATCGGCATCTTTCCATGAATTTAACATCATAATATAGATATCTGATGGAAAACAGACTCTAAATAAAATGCATATTTTTGGCTAAAGCCTGTCCCAACTGAAATCAATGTCTAAACTCCTCGTGATTCACAGGATCTGGATTTCACTCACGACATTTAAATATCCTTCTCTTCTATTGCAATATAGTTCCAGAGTGAGGTGCAAAAATAAAACAATCAGTATCTGTGGTACTACCCTACCCAAAATCTTTAACAGGAAGCTGGGTGTGCCTGTAAGAAAAGAGCAGAAAATAAAGGCAGCGTTTCTGCTAAAAAAAAAAAAATTGGTGTCCAAAACGCACTACACATCAAAACTATCATGAAGGAAATACTCAAAACACAAGTCTGTCTGCGACACAACCCCAGAAATGTTAAGGATTTTCTAAGTATTTTCATTATTGTCAGTGTGCTTCAAGAGAAGATCAACAGCCTACCACTACAAAACAACTGTGTCAAAGCTGTCAGGAAAAAATGTGACCTAGTGGTTAGAGCAGCAGACTGGACAGTGGGACTCCAGAGCCTGGACCTCTGCTACATCATCATCTTGCCATATGGCCCTGGCCAAGTTTAATATATCCCTGAAGGACCAGATATATTACAGGTTTGCTTTGGTCTGAAAAATGCAGAAAGACCTTGAAGGTCACACTCAGGGAACTTAAATAATACATGCCTAGCTAACAGAAAAAAAGCCTGAAATGATGACGACCTGCATAGAATGAGCCTATACTGAGTGTGTGGATGTAGTAGAGAGCAATCATTTTCAAAAGTCCCTACAGGGATGTTTTAAAGCCATTAGGTAGTTTAGATCCCAAACTACCAAAGACATGAGGTGCTGAGCTCACTTTGGCACTGTAAAAATTCTAATAGGCAACAATTTAAATTACCAATGTAAAATCTTTAATCCATAAATGTCAGTCAACGTTGGAGTGCTCAATACCTCTGAAAATTAGGCCCTAAGTATTTCTATTAGGAAACTGAGCCGACACAGGCAACGGAGAGCACTTTGAAGACAGTGACCTTTTCTGACTTCACTGTACAGCATCTAAAGTTAGGATAATAAGGAGCACCCCTCAACTTCTTGCCTGGCTCTGGGAGACGCTGGGCTACCACTTGTGAGAAGCTGCACGGATGCTCTCTTCACTGACTGTGCAGGAAGTCTGGTACTGGTACCCTGAGAAGACACTCGGTAGCCTGAACGCTTTCTTTTAGACAAGCAACCCTTTGTTTTTGTTTATTCACGCATACTCCTCAGACTGAAGTTGTTACTCTGCAAACTGTTCCCTGCAGCCAAGATCTCCTCAGTGACACAAAGCAAAGTGACCATTTACAAAGGAAGGAAAAACGAGCAGTTTGCAGCAGTGGAGATAACGTGAAACCACGCTGCTTTCCCTGTACTACCTGCCATGCATGGGGCTGTTGGGTGCCTGTCCTATTTTGCCATGCTTCACTGCAGCTTGTTACACAAATGGTTACAATCTTGTAAATCAGTAATAAGTTGCACCTGAACCTGTAAGTGATTAGTAAAAAATCATTACACTTCCATGGCCAGAGGACTTTCACACAGTTAATCAGTTAAGAAAAGAACCGGGTGCTAACTGGTTGTTTAATTCCCTGGAAGGCCAGTTTATTGAGAACCAGTAGCAAGAGGACTGAAATCTTATGTGCAAACAATATATGGGAGAATTATATTGCTTACAAACGACATGCCCTCCAGGAGAAATAGGTGCCAAATGTTGCCCTAAAGTGAGCTGAATGGACAAACTCTAAAGCTAAGCAGGTGCCATTTGTGGGTGCTATCAGTTATTTAATCCATTTGATCCCTGTTTGACTCTATTGGAAATCAATGAGTTAAGTTTTCTAGGTACCTTCCCCATGAACCAGGAAACTGGGGTTATGTGATATCTGAAGGACACACATGCACACACTTAGAAGCTTTCTCATCCTAGGTTGTTGACTGGAAGAGTAAGAGAAAGAGCATTTTTTGCTCCAGAGTGTGATTTCTGATTTGTTTGCTGGATTTCAGTATTTAGTCATCAATTTTTTTATCAGAAGATTCTAAGATAGGTGCAAACCCTGCCTACACATCGACTGGAGGAAGAATCCGCATCAGCTGGCAATCTGGACAGGGCACCTTCAGGCACAATTTCCTGCCCTCCCCCCTGCCCCGTTAGGCTCCAGTGTATCACGGCGGGAAGCCCTTGGAGCTCATCTGCAGTCAGTCCCCCTGGTGTAAAAAACCTTAATTTAGAGAAGCTGCAATTTAGTCACTGTGTGACTACAGTGGGGAGAGGCACCCCATCGAATGGGGGTGTTTCTTCAATTCTCATTCTCAGCACTCTTTTCCTGCCCAGTCCACAGGGCTGCACATACTGAAACCGAATCCGAGGGATGGCGTTTAGCTGGCACCCAGTGCCAGGCACTGCCAATCTCATTCACGGGTTGCCTGACAAAGGACTGGCTCTGAATATTAATGCTGACACTGCTAGGAACTATATGAATATGAACCAAAAACTCTTGCATTATTAAATTTGCTAAGACAATGATAAATATTCTGTTTATTTATTAGATAAATCCTTTAAATCTGTTTAGTCACTACATAAAGGGACTGGATGTGATAGCTTTGTGCAGTTCTTCTATGAGTCTCAGCAGCCACTTTGGGAAGCGTACCTTGAAAGTGGAAAACTAGATTAGCCTGGGTGTGATGAGAAACTCCAGGCCACCGTGGATTTGGTTTGTAGTAGCTTTCCATAACAAAGTCTTTTTTTAACTGACTTTCTTTCTGCTCACATATATTTAGATACGACTTTCATTCTGCAGTACTCTGATGCCAGATAGTTTTGGCTGAAATTGTAAGGGAAGAGACATGTGTTTGAGTCATGCAGTTGGCTCTCTCTGTTGATAGTTAGCAAGTTACTGAGAAAAGATGAAGTTTGTATTTAGTCTTAGTTAACATGCAATGAGACCAAGCAAAAAAATCCAAGTAGAATATGCATGTAATAAATAAATACACAACAACTTATACCAGAAGGGGATGGAGTTCATCTTCTTAAACCACATTAGCTGGCTAAAACAATACAGAAATACAGACTTAAACTTAAGAAACACAAGGCAGGAGTCTTCACGTTGTCACTCCTAACTTTTGATCTAACTCAGTGGCAGCTGCTGCTGCAAAGCACAAGAGTGAACTGTGCTCACATCTATTTTTGTGTGCATGGTTTGGACCTTATGAATTAGCTACATAACTGCTGAGATAAGCAGTGCCATTTGGTATTAAGACATATTTCTTTTAGATTAAGCCCAGTAAAACCAAAGGAGGTTGGTGATTATTTTTTCCTACAGTAGCTTGCACCTCATGGTTTAGAAGCTAATGAAATTGGTAATAAATACCACAATGCCTCTAAAATAGTAACTGCCGGCAGGAAAAGCACACAAGCGATAGCACTATTTATTCACATGTCATAGAATCATAGAATCATAGAAAGTTTTGGGTCGGAAGGGACCCCTAGAGGTCATCTAGTCCAACCCCCAGTGTCACTTTGTAGTTTCATCATTCTCCCAGACTTAACCTATTTACTAAGAGGCAATATGAGTCATTCAGTGAGGTGTTTCAAAAACACAGAGAGAAGAGAGAATGGATGGGAGAAAGCTATTTTTTACAGGAAATAATTGGGGGCTAGGAACCAAAGAACAGTTACAGCATGTTCAGGATAAACTGAAAGCAATAAGAATAGGCAATGCTGCTGCTTTTTTTTATCTCTGTCACAAAGAAACTACTAGCACAAATATTTAATTCAGAGGAAACAAACCATTTAACAAATATTTAATTAAGGGGAAACAAACCATATTACCCTTTCCTTCAGGCAGTTTTGCAAGGAGTGGACAGTCAATACTGTAATCTATTTTCTTCCCTTTGTACTAGTGCTTATGTCTATTAATCCACAAAACTATTTACTGGCTCTAATTCTCTGGCATCTTATCTTCTGCCGTGTCTTAACTTTGCAAGCGTCCCTGCTGAAGGGCTTGTGGATTCTTGCAGAACTCAGGCCTCTCCAGCAAACTGGGTTTCCCTCCGAACATGTCTGAACTGAATTTTGAGCCTGATTCTCAGGAGAAAACAGCCAGCAGAAAATCACTGTCCTGAGGTAACAGGGAAGATGCACCAGCAGCCTACAAACAATTTTGCCAGACAAACCAAGCTCTCCTCCGGAACAGGCATGCAAATAACCTTCTGCTTGCAATTACTCTGCTTTCACAAACAACCTTGCAACAGTGAGCGCAAAGAAGGCATATGTTTCTTATGTGCTTTATTTTAAAGAGGATTATGGGCAGTAGGCACATTGTTCGTAGTGAAAAACACTGACCATGGGAACACATGAAATCACTTTCGCACACAGATTATTTTCCTATCATGACTCCATATCCTTCAGCAAATGACTGGGGGCAGATTCTTCCCCCTTTTGCATTAGGCACTGAATGGTGAGCGCTGTTTTAGGAGCCCTGGTTATCAGGAGCTGGCTCTGCAGGCGATGGAAAGGGACAGGCACCACTAGTGAGGTCTGCGGGTCTTGGCAATGGGAGCCCAGGACAGCTGAGCACCTAACCTTGGAGCTATGAGTTATGAGTCCCAAGTCAGCTGGAAAGAAGCCAGACCATTAAATATTTAAGTGGTTATTGACAGAGTGTTACAATTCACATACAACAATGTCAAGGAGGTGCCACATACAAGATACTGCATGTCTGCCCACATCCATCTGTTTGCTTTTATTTTGCACTTTGACTGTAGGTTCTTTGAGGCAGGAACTGCTTTTTTTCCTTTGGAGTCAACACAGCATCTGCCACAATGGAGTTCTCATCCATGCAGGGGTTTCTAGCATAAAATAATGTAATAATAAAAATACTGCATAATACTATGGAGTATATGTATAAATCAGAGACCAAGAATCAAGAGGGAGAGCTAACTATAAGAGACACTTATAACTACAAAACGGAGTGCAAACAACTACAGGGAGCAGATACTGTAACTGACTTTGCATCTCACCTTAAGAAGGCCAGCAATCTCTGACAGTAAATAGCTTGAGAGAATAAGAAAAATGTATATGCATCATCCAAAGACTTAAAACTTTCAATTTGACTCAATGGCACAAACGATAAAACTTTTGTTCTCAGTATGAAAAGGGGGGATATAAATTACCAGAAATAGAACTGAGCTCCTCGATGTCCAATAGCTGTTGAGGTGACTATCTTTAGCTGAAGTGCAGCCGGAGCTACTGAGGTTGGGCAATTCCCAACCTCACCGCAACAGCAATAACCTACATTTGTTCAGAAATTAGCCCTCAATTATTTGCAGATCTCCCACCCCAATTCCAGATCAAGATGCAGGAACAACCACCCAAAGAGACTGCCCCAGGGACTCCTTCCCAGGATGTAATGATGAGCCATCCCAAATTTTCCAGCTGTGAGGTCTGAGCGCTGTGTGTATCCCCATGCAACCCAGGCAGGAGGAGAAACGCAATGCTCATTGCAGCGTCCCAGGGGCATGCTGCAAGATGCTGCAAGCACCTAGCAAGACCATCCTAATCACTCCCAATTCTCATCAGCTATATGACAACATTCCCCTTTATATGTGAGTTTACACAGCCAGCTCACGAGCTCTGCATTTGTAGCTCATATTGAACCTATTAGTTTGTATTTAACCACCCATTGCTACACTTCCTGGGTGAATTCCAACCAAACAACGAAGGCTTTGGAACCACATCATGATAAAACACCCTCTTGCCTAAAATACAGATAAAATTTGCTTACATTTTATATGATCTCATCTGACTACAAAACACATTCAGAAGCAATTGGCAGGCTGTCCCCTCAGCTAGGAACGTGGACTGAATGGGAATACTGTTTGTCCTGCAGTTGGGGAACTAGCCACAGACAGCTAAGACACAGCAGTAGCAAAGTTGAAGGCCAAGATCACCGTAACTCATTCTGAGCGGTCTTGGAAGGAGAGCGACTGCCTACACGAATGAAATGCCCCAGCTAACACACACAGCAGAATGAAACCGTATGAACCCACCGGATATCTTACACAAAGCCAGATTTTTGAAGGTATTTTTGTAGCTAACTCTCCACTAAATCACTGTGGATTAGACACCTAGCCACTTTGAAAAACATCAAATACACAAAAAGACAAGCATGCATCACCTCTCAGAATCTGGCCCAATACATAACAGACAAGATGGAACGAGTGTTGGGGAACACCAACAGAGCATGGCTTACACTAGGAACAGGGGGTCATCCTTTGGGATGCCCAGTAGAGATGGGAAGGGTTTTGTACTATTAAGGGCTGATGCCTTGCATGCTTCCTGCAGCATCATCATGAGGAAGGATCACAGTGTGTCTATGCAGCATCCCTGCTGGGCCCTTTGGCACAGAGGGTGGGGAGGGACCTCAGGGACCCTGAGCCATGGGTCACACAATGGGCCCTTCCTGCCAGGGGTCCCCTCGATATGACTGTAATCAACACTAAAAATAATAGCGTAGGTTTTATTTGGACTGCAGATCATTACTGTTAACAGCAACAGCCAGCAGAGTCTCCAGAGAGGGTTTGGTCACTGCTGACCCTGGCTGAGATATAAAGGATGATCTGGATAAAGAGGGCTGCAGCTTTTTGTCCACAAAGACAGAGGCAATTTTTATGGTTCAAGAGGGTGACTATCTCCAGTGGGCACTCCCCCTTTCTCATCACCTGTGCTAAGCACCCCAGAAACATCCCCCCACTGCATTTCTTCTTCATCCGCTTGTGCAAGGCGCTTGGCTTGGCCCTGCTGCTGCGTGGGAGCGGCATTGGAAGGGGGGGCAGAGAGCAACATGAGAGCGACTGATTTGGTTTGGGTTTTTTTCACTTTCTTGATTCAGAAATGTCATCTGCAACCAGCTGTTAGTATTCTGGAAATCTGCTGGGTTTTGTTTTCCTTGTGTGATTCAGCACGGCTAATGCTCCAGCTGCAAAAGCCTCAGCAGCCAGTGAACTTGCTTAAAGCAACTACACATGAAAGCCCATGTCCTGACCAGCACCTCCTCTGCTGGGAGCACCCTGGGACTCCTCTTGGGTCCCAGGGCCAGCCTCCTCACCACTCTAGTGGGAACCGTGCTTGACTCCATCAGAACCACACCAGACGAGAGTGTGGTAATCAGGAACTGCACAAATAGGTATGCACATCAAATCAAGTGGCAGAAAAAATATCTGATCCCACCTTCTGCTCCTTCTGAAAGCATGGCAATACTTCAACCTGGAACTGCAGCATAATAAATACACTGTAAATCGATAAACTTCCAAAACACTTGCATTGCTATCCACTTCCAGGTTTTCTGCTTTTTTGTAGAGTTTGTTTTTTAAAAACCTATATTGACATGAGCACAATCTGTTATCTATAAAAAGACCATGACTCAGCAACAGGGCAGGTTATGCACGAATGAAGGCAATGCCTCTACCCCAGCACATCTTCCTTACAGTATGCTTCTCCCATGCCCACTTCAGTTGCCTGCTCTCTTTCGAGGCCACAATAATCCCCTCTTCTTTGCCCCATCCCAGCGCAGACACCCGTGTGAGAGCTGGGGAACAGCCGGATCCAGAGTGCCTTGAAAGCGCAGGAGAGGCTGCAGCGTGTTATCAGGAGGTGGGGGCTTGATGAGACTTAACTGCAAGGAACAAACTTTTAATGGGGTGTGGGTTATACATATGAAAACATGGTGATTAAGTAAAGTTAGGGGACAGGGCTTTGTTACTTAAATAATTCTTTGACAGCTAAATCCCAAGTCCCCCATTTTTATCCACAAAACCCTAACTCCATGCTCAGTTACTCAGTGACATGGACAAAATTATCCATTACTGAATAGTCAGGTGAATACAAACCACCACTAAATGTAGCCTGATCATATAATTGGCCTTTACACATCTTTCCCCTCCCGAGCAATGATGGAAACAATGTTAGACGATTAATAATCCCTAACGATTATATTTTCCAAGTAAGCTATAGAAAAATGTCTAAGTGATACAAAAGTGTATTTGCTGCAGCAGAGGCGTTCAGTGACATGCTGGGTGTGTGCTTCCCAGACAGGGGTAGGATGGATCCCGGAGGCAACGATGCTGTGCAGAGCCATGCTCCTGCGATCCAGCCTCTGCGTGCCCAAAGCCCTGGGGTGAATGGGGTAGGCAAAATCCTCTTTAGAGAATCCCTAACTCCTGCAGACGATAAGGACATTGTAGCTGAAGTTAAATAAAGAAGAAAAGAAAATATGTGGTGTGGGCTGCTTGTAAGGTCACTAAACCAGCGAAGAAGGGATTACATTTATTTCCCTTTTACCTGGAAAGAAAAATAAACTGAAAAAAACAAAATAACCCCACCATCTCTTTAAAGAGTTGGAAAAAGCCTGTCTGAGAAGGGAGATAGCTGAAAACACCTCATTGAATGCATGCTGTTTTCCATCCCCCATAAGTAGGCCTTAGTGTGTCTCTTACCACCGCTGGCTCGGACGCAGGCGTTTCACAGTGAGGGAGAGGCGGAACGAGGAGTAAGAGGACGTGAAGTTTGCTGTGCTGTCCAGCAGATGAAAACACTAGTGCTGTTTATAGAGGGAAACCCAATTCGTCAGCCCAAATGAATTCCTGTGCTAATCCACACAGGCTTCATGTTTTCCACCAGCCCCAGCCACTGTAAAGACTATCTTTAGGAGGCACAGTGTGTTTGGAAAGGAGCAGCTGGAAAGAGGGGACATTTATGCCAGCTTGGAAGGCTTGCTGGTATGGAAAAAGAGGAATGCTCTCTTGGGTCTCCCCACAAAATTAAAGCATCTTCATCCAGAGCAAAACGATGCCAAGCACAACAAACAAAAGCGGCTTTCCCCAACTCTCCTGGGCAGCCTCACTCCAGGGTTCACAATGGTTTCCATAGAACTTGCTTTGCTATCATAACAAATTCGATCTATCCAGGCGTGATGGCACACACTGTTTTCTAAAGACAAGAAAACTAATTTTCTCGCTTATTTGTCTGCCAAAGCATTTTTGTCTAGGTGCCACAGACAGGGACTCCCCAGATAACTAGCGCATCTGCCTGTCAGCTGAACGCAGCGTACATCTTGAAAAGGAAAATTCTTGAAAGGTTTTGGTCCATGTGCCTGGCACAATGCGAGTTACCTTTGCTGCAGAGGCTGGGGCAGGGGCTGCCCTTGGCTAATCAGTCTCGTTCCTCAGCCTTTGATCCTCCCGGGCTGAGCTAGCCCCAGCGCAGTGTGCTTGTGCGCGGCAACACGAGCTTCCTGTCATAAACCAGCCATCAACTGTGTGCATCTCTCGTTGCATACACAGGAGGAAATGAATGTCTTGTTACACTGACCACAATTTGTTGAAATGCTAGTAAATATTACAGACTAACTGTGATTAAGGGCTAGATTATTTACACAGCCGGGGTACGCTCCCTGAGAGCGAGAGCTGCACAGGAATGTCACATGCAGGAGAGGTTTCTTCCAGGCTTTCTGCAGAGACACTTGCGCTCAGCAGTGGTTTTTGAAAAGCAGAGATGTTTTTCTGCATGACAGAAAAAGGTGGGGGAGCATTTAATGCTACATCTAAAACAAGACTATTATCAGAACAGCCTGAACTTCTGGAAAGTCTTGATCTTGTCTATAACTTGCACTAGTTTTGAAGATGGAAGAGCTATGAAATGTAATCAAGTATAAAACAAAGCTCCACAGATATTAATTTCTAAAATAAATATAGTAGTAGTTTTGTGTGCTTTTTATATTAATAATAGCCTACAAAATTGATACTGAAGAAAAAATTGTATTAAAATCAATAGCATTTGTTTAAAAAGGAAACATATCTGAGAACATAGTAGAAGTTATTTGAAGACATGAAGCTGCAGGATGACCTCAGAAGAGCTCTCACGTAACCCAGCCTACCTAGCTAAAAATCTCACCCTAAGGTTTACCTGCTGGAAATCAGTATCTTCGGATGTGCTCCAAGGAAGAAGACAGCACCTCACTCAAAGGAAAAAGATATGTGTGAAGAATAAATCAGACAAGAAAAAATTAAATGTAATTTTAAAGAAAAAAAAGACCCACAAAACACAATGTAATTAAAAAATACGGCTCCTAAAAGTCCTCCTCCGATTTGTCTCAGTTCGGGTTTAAGCCAAGCCAATTTGCTCACTGGTCCGGCCCAATGCCTAGAGTGGCCAGTGTCTGCAGACTGTTTCCAGCCCTTGCAAACATTGATTTGTACAAAATTACAATTACTCCAAGTCCAGTGACTTGAGCTGGGGGACTTCTCCAAGTCCTAAGGACAGCTTCTTAGGTTGGTGACCATTTACCTGTAGAAATTCTGAGCCTTATATTAAGTGGGTTTGGCAAACTTGTGAAATAGGTACGGCAGTGCCCTGCGTGCCCCCACTGGCAGCCCTTCCCCTGGAAAGCAGCAGCTGAAGGCTCTGCCTGCGGGCAGGCTGGATGCACCACAACCACACAGAGCATCTGAAGGCAGGTGCCTTTCAAAACCAGGACCTTCGCAGACACTGACGGAGAACAGTCTTCCTGCCTCCCGGTAGGAACAGGAAACCCAAAAGTGGCTGATGAAGACCCGGCATGAGCACCAGGAGGTATCTGACCATAAACGGAATGCAATGCCTGGTACATCATCCAGCTTCCTCTGGCCTTGTGGCTACAGTCTCCTGGAATCGAGCTCGCTCTTACAAAATAACCAATGCCGTGTTGCTCATAATGACAGATATTTAACCCAGTGAGGTTTAACTGTCACAATACTTTCACCATTGACTTCCATACTTCTGAAGTGGCTCCCCCTTCATTTAGTCATCCTCACTCTTTCCAAAGAAACTTAGAAACCACCTAAATAAACCAGCACGGATTGAGACACTGCAAATGTCATAAGAGTCATTCATGTGTCTCACTATTTGTCCTACATTTGACTTGATTCATTCATGGATGATGAAGTCATTCATCATTAAGAAACCAACCAAACCACACCACAATTTGGGATCTTTGACTAGACTCCCCTGGCAGAGATGATCAGAGGGAATGATTGCAAACTCACACTCCTCTAATTTAGTGCTGCTTTCGCCCTGGCCTAAATTATTCTTTGCACCTTAGAAGTGAAGGTTCAGAGTCCTTGCACAAAGGCAGAGCAAGTCAACATGTAAGCACTGAAAAAGGACTAAACTATGCTGTCACTTCGCTGTGATACCATCTGGCTATTTCTGCAGGGCCTCAAGGTTTTCTGGTCATCTAGCGCACACTGCTTTGGTGCACCAACAGGTCTGGCACACGACTGCCACACCGCCAGCACCCTCCCTCCCACCACCCACAAGTCAAAGTGTGCCCAAATGCACACAGTTGGGTGGAAGCAAGGGAAAGTCTGCTTTGACTTTTACTTCCACACCTGACAATTATCCATGGGGAAAAATCCTCCTTCAGATGCAAACCTATCACTCACTCCAGTGACTACAGGCAGAAGTCAATAACACTTTTCTCACTAAATTGAGTTAAACTACAATTTCACTCTAAAGAAACCGCGTTTGTTCAGCTGAGGGCAGAGTCTACCCTGTGGAGTGCAAAGTTTCCAAATTAAAACCCACAAAAGGACATGGCTTGATTAAAATGTGAACTGCGGATTAGGAGAACCTGCAGGAAGACAGAGTGAGGGAACTGGTCTAACACTGAGTGAATTAGTGTTGCCCTGCTGAGTCACATGGGCACCACTGTTGAAGCCCTTTGATCCTCAGTGGTTTTACTCTAGTTAACAGCAGCTGAAGATTTAAGTCTTTTATACCTAACACTGGTTAAATCCAACTCATGACTGAGTTTTCAAAGCCATTGTTACAAATCATTAGTCATGCAAATATAGAGAGATCAGAGTTTTAATTGCCAAACAGACTGTAGTATTTCTAGTAGATGTGCACCGAAACTGGAGAATATGAATTTTTGCAAAGTTGGGAGTACTTGGATTTAGGGGTTTTGTGCAGACCCTTTCAGAGAGAAGATCCATCTGTGAAATTCACAGCTGGATGTACGCCCAGATTCCTGTGCTTGCAAAATTGAAGCATGGGGACTTGGAGCGATGAGTCAGACAAAACTGCATTGTTTATACATTTTAGGTTGGCTTTTACCTTCCTCTGGTTTATTCTTGGTAAACAAAGAAAAAGTTACATTACAAAACAAGAAAGAGTGTGAAAGTCAACAGCTTGTTGAATATTCAAATTAGGAGCTAATATGCTGGGAAGGGATTTTTATGATCTTCAAGTATTTGTTCTTCTTCTGCTACCTCTGACTCTCCTGCTGGCACGACTACAGATGTGCTGCTTGTTTTTCAAATCACAGAAGTAGGAATGACCTATTAGGTCATCTGCTACCTCTCATAGCCAATGCAGGATTGTCCTCTTGTACATTTGTCCAGTCTGCTTTTAAAATTCCTCTAAACACATTCTGCATCCAAATTAGAGCACAGAAGTCTCTTGGAACTGGTGAGTAAGCAGCACTGTAAAATGACCAGAGAGTATAAGGCCATACCAGCTTCTGCTGGGCAAAAAAGCAGCTTGCACTATTTCGAGTTCTCGCAAGAAAACTAAATTTGATGGGAAATACGGATGATTCATCTTCAATTTTTTAGTTTTTATTTTAAAATGTCCAGGGATTTATAAATAATAATTATTATTCTATTTTCATAAGAAACAAAGTATGAAAAGCAGGAGGAAGAAAAATGTATTTTAAATTAATCACCTACAGTCTTCATTCTTGTGAGAGAAAAGATCTATACAGACAAAAAGTCCTCCATCAACTGTCCATGCTGCCTTGCAGGATTGTGACCTTAACTGGAAAAGTTCTGCTTGTGTAAATAATGCTGAGAATCCAGCCATTTTTCTATAGTAGAAGACTTTATAACTGGCTTTCAGTTTGCACCATAAATAGACTGTATATCTTTAAGATGGTTATTCTTGCCAGGCATTTTATTTCACAACAGTTAAAGAAATGTGCAGATGTTGTCCAAACTTTTCAAAGCAGCAGGGCTCTATGCAGCTGCTTGCAAGATTTCAGAAGTGTAGTTCAAAAGTGGCTCAAGCTGCCTTTCTGCTAGCCATCGCAGCAGGAGCAGAGTCCTCCCATGTATTATATTGCACTTTAAAGCGAGAAAAGACCCCTACCCTTTTCCCACTTTTGCACATTCTTAACACCATTTGTAACAAATGAAACTGTGAAGAGCAGCAATGCCAAACCCAGGCATTCAGGGTTCATGAGTCAGGCCATTAATAATCATGAGATTGGTTTTAAAATCATGCAATCAACCCCCCGCCCCCAAAGTTGCGTCATTTTTGTCTGCCTGGATTTTGAAAGGCCAAAACACCAAGGTTCATATTTTTAATGTTCTGTTTTTTCTTGGATTGGACTTCAAAAGATCATTAAGAAAAAATAACTCGTATTTTGCTGCAGTCACCTGCACAGGGACTTTTAAATCGCTATAAATATTCCAGGACTCACAATGAAATTGTGCAAAGAATTAGCAAAATCTTTGAGCTGCCATGTGGATGTGAGCCAGTTCACTGGTTACACTTACTCAATTACACTGTGCTAATTTTAAAGGGGAGATAACAGGATAAACTGTCAGGCCAAATACATACCTAACTGCAGGTTCTGTCTATAGTTGTCAGGGAGGGTAGAACTGCCCTCAGCAACGCATCTTTCTAATAAATGAATCCCGCAGATTGCATCATCTTTGCTGGAAGTTACTAAGACTAGGATTCATTTTAAGGTGTTCAACATACAAAGCAAGCAGGCTGAGCTCACGGAATTGTCGCCCCTGTGAAAATCCCTTATATGATGTATGCTGTAGCTACCCCTACAAGTTTAGCTAGCTTAGTGGCACTGGCACTGCTGGTGAAACCCTTCTTCCAATGCAGACATAGTCATCCCAGTACAAAAGCCTTCCAGTGAAACAGCTGGTGGTGGTTCCCTGACCTGGCATAAGCTGTGCTGATTCCAGCATTTTTACACCAACAGAACTGTGTCTATACAAGGGCTTTTACCATAATAGCTGTGTTAGCAAAATAAAAAAAAAAATCAACCACCTTAACCAGCATAGCTATGTGGTAAGCTGCCTAAGTGTAAAACAAGCCTTGTTAAAGGTTTCCAGAGTGTGCTTCTCTGGTTCAACGCAAAATGGTGAATTTAGCTCTAGAAGGAGTTAACCCCCTTTCCTGCTTTGCACAGTTTTGTCATAAGCCATTTCCTATCCACACATTTCTTGCTTCTCATCTTCAAATACTTAAAACATGTTGATCAAAACAGTTATGATTTTGACAGGACAGAAAGAATTTCTGTGTAAAACACCCTGTGTCATCCCTAGCTGACAGGACAACCACTGATTCATTTTCCTTACATTCTGTACTCACTCATATGACAGCTTTGCTGTGTCTCCAGACTTTGCCCTAAGAAATGCGGGTGTTTCTAATAGACACACCTGTTCTTGGTGACAAGTAGCGTATTACTTGCCAGCAATCAATCATTCACTTCTAGAAAGCAGGTAGTATTCTTTGATACGTATAGTATGAAAGGAATGAGTCTGGTGGAAAGACAGAAAAAGGAGAGAGCAGCTCTGACAACCCCTCCCTTTAGTGCAACACGTGTTTTAACAACCTACAGCACAGCCAGTGCTGCCCCAGCTCCTGCACAGGCAGGTGACAGCTTCATGTGCCTTTGGTACCCCCATGTCTGTGCCAGGGACGCAGCTGGGGGGGACCTTGCAGCCTGGGATCCCCTAGGCAAGTTACAGTTTTGCCAGTGACTTTTTGCAAGTCCCTTAAAAGCTCTGTGCCCCATTTCACCCATCTGTAGGAGATGGGGAAAAAGCTTGTCTGCTTCTTTTTGCAGTGGAATTATTTTAATTCATTACCTTTTCTCTGCACTGGATAAATAGTGTCGCTGGACTGAAAAAGTTATAGTTGTTATCCCTTTAAACTGAAAGTGGATTGAAGGAATAAAAGTAAATGTATGATCTATTTTGGCAGAAGTCTTCCAACAGATGGGTGTCTATGGTCTTTATAAGAGCTGTCTGCTGTCTGTGATTCAGACTGTCTAAGGAATGCCATGAGCGTGGAGTAAATGGACAGCAAGTCTGGGAAAGGACTTTATTGTGGTTTAGAAGCTTTCAATTCCCAACTGCATGAACAAGTTCTTTTTTTCAAATAACTCTTTGTCAGTATTTCAAAACTATCATTGAAAATTGCTTGATGCCTTCCGAAAACGGGGTGCTTTCTGCTGATAGCAGTCCACAGGCTTAGCCTTCAAATGGTGGCATGCCTTCCACCAGCAAATCGCTAGAATTGGAGTTTATTGCCCTGGTGCATCAGTTCGTGGTGGGACCCTGCCCATCGAGGCACTGAGAGTGTGTTCACGTATCCATCCTGCAGTGTCAGTTCTTGGCGGCAGTGCCCGTGGTCTCCTAATGGAGTCTGCATGTTCTTTTGAACAGGAAATGCTTTGTAGCACAACTTGCCTGTGGGCACTTACTGCACCAATTAAAGATTCCTGAGCTAGAGAACAAAGAGGTGCCAGTGGAACTATGGTTTTAATCACTTGATTCATTTTCTTCCTTCCTCCACTGCTGATTTTAGATGTATGGGTTTTTCTTTTTTTTGCTTTGCTTTGTTTTGCATATTTTTAGGCAGCAGGACAGCTGCTCAGAAAGACTGCTGGGGAAAGAGCAGTCTTGAAAAGGAGCTGGATTTGTCTGAATTTTCAAAGAGCAAATAGTTTCTAGTGGTGAAGAAGAACATCAGATGCCAGCCCGCCATAACAATACAAATACTTAGTTCTTATTCAGGTATGCAGTGTTTTGTTCTGAGAATGCATGTGAGGTTTAGTAACATGAATGAATTAAATGTTTAACTGTACTAGAGGGAAGGATAACCAGATACTTTTCAATAATGGCAAACTGAGGTACAGGGAAGTTAAATACTTTGCTGAAAGGCCAAGCTCAGTTGCAACCCAGCAGACTTTCCTCCTGACATACTGGTCTTTGTACTTCCTGACAACAGGCTACAGGTTTTTGGGAGCAGAACCACCTTTTTGTTCTCTTTTCATATTGCCCATAGAAAAGCAAGACTCTGGCATATGATTGGGGCACTCAGATCGTAACGCAAGACAAGCCCACAATAGCAGTAATACAAAAATAAAGCATGTAGTGTACTCATGGAGAGCTGTAAGGTCCCAACAGAGAACAGAAAATCTGGAATAAAGTGAGTCAGAGCTTCAAGAATGAGTCTGATGAATACATGAATTTGCTAGAGTGTTTGAGCGAAATGTTTTGGAGAATGTACACGCTTCACTCTTAGTCAAACTCTGCCTGAGCAGAAATGACCACACCTTCTATGAAAAGTAGTTCTAATTAAAAGCAGAGCATGGCTTTTTTGATGCAAATTTTTGCTCTAACTAAACCACAGCCCATTTGCAACATTCAAATTCACTCCTGTCTAAAATGCCAGGAAACAGGAACGTATCCCCCTCTGCCCTGTACTGCTATTTTACTCTGTGCATGGACACATGAGGAAAAAAACTACAAACCAAACTAAAACATACTCCTACAAAGCCACCATCTTCTGTGCTTTCTGGGGATGAAATCAATACGGTGTTAAGAGAGAAAAAGGGCTTCTCTACAGGCAGGCAGGTGGCCGGACCCCTGGCCCCTGCTAGTGCGGCTCTGCAGCTCTGTAATGCACAGAGGGCTTAAAACTGCCTTCACCATGCAGCTGAGGTTCCCGCAGCACAGGGAAATCCCCAGCTGGCAGCAAGCTGACAGAGCTGGCTTCCTGCCACCCCCTCTGCCATCCGCCGTGCAGGGGCTGGGGAGGGCGAGCAGGATGCTCACGAGGTGCTGGCACCCAAGCCAAAGCCCTACGGACCACGCCGGCTGTGCGGGGGAACCCTGTGTGCTGCCTCTCCTCCTGGCCGTACTGACCCTCTCCTCCCACCCACACACGCACGTCGGTTTTCCCGAGGAGCACACAGGGCCAGCGCGGATGCAGAGTGGGCTGCGCACTGCAGCGAAGGCGGCGAGAGAGCAAAACCGGCAGGAAAGAGCTCAGTCCCGACTGCCGCTTACTCAGGGCTGACACAGTAGCTTTGCTTCTTGGGTCCCCAGGAGACCTGGGGTTTCCTGGAGGTACACTCTGCTCAGGCTTACGCCTTACAGCTACTGGCCTAAGGAGAAAAAAGCTGGTCAGAAAAGAAAGATTATTCCTGAACGTGGAGGAAAGAAGGGATTTGCATTTGATTTCATGCCACTGTGGAGACAGACTATGGATTTTCTTTTTGTTGAACAAAAGAACACAAAAAGAAAACGTAGTGACCTAATGCACTCTGAATGGTCTTGGATGAGACCCATGGTCAGGGCAATGGTTACTGTGGTGGGGAGCAAAACTGCACAAATTAGCACATTGCTCTTAGTGAAGGTGATCGAAAGTGCTGGGTGATTTACAAGCACCGCACTGCACACCCTGCAGGTCCATTTTTTAAAGAAATATCTACTGTGTCTGAAATTTTCTGTGAAATACATGAGTTCACTACGAAACATCTCTGCTGATCGGCAGTCTGATAAACCACTACACCAGCATCTGCCTTGCTTTTCTCCTCCCCATTAAAGATAACTGGTGTACCAAAAATAATTTAGAGCTGCTGTATCAAGCAGACAGTTCTGAGTGTCAGATGTGGTTAGATAGTTACTATTTCAATAATGACAACCATTTTTCTTTGTAAAGTAAAAAGCACACAACGTGACAGCTGAACCAAAAAGAACTAAATCTAAGGCAGGCAAGTCGATAACATTCAAGACAACAGCTACACATCCATCATTTGTATACGGAAAGAGCCTAACACCACACTTGACACTTAATCTCCACAAGGCACTTCTAGATCCTGTCGCATCTGAGTGCTTTAGAGTCTGTGATGTATTTATCCCCCTATTGCTCTTGTCACACGATCCTCGTATCTCTGTGTTGCAGATGGGGAACTGTGGCACACAGCAGCTGAGTGGCTTCCCCGGGGCTACAAAAGAAACCTCTGGCTCTGCAGCATGAGCATGGGCAGCCCATGGCACGACCAGTGCCCCAAGCCCTGCGTCCCCCTCTCTCTCAATCCTGCCACACCAAGGGATTTTGGATGATGCTGCAAATAACTAAATTTTTAACTGTGCGTTAAAGAGCTAATCTAGTTGCTCTAAAGGTCTAAGTTCTAGTTTTTAACATATTTCTGTGGTTGTTTGTGGAACTTTTACCATTGTGGGTGGTTTTGGTTATGAATGATAATAAGATGAGGCCTCAGCTGAAATGTGTGGAGCACTGTCTCACCCTACGGCTTTCACTTGCATTTGAAGCTAATCACTGCTTGCCAGCATTAGCCCAGACACCTGATGCATCCTGAAGGATCTCCTGACCATGGCTTATCTTCACTCCCAAAGTATTTCCAACAGTAATGAATTTCTGAGGCAGAGATGTGAAACAAAGGTTTCTCTGCCAATTCTTCACGAATAGTCCCTTCCTCTGGGGATTCATTTACACTATTTGATATCAAAAAGTTACAGATATTTTTTTTTTGACAGAGAAATATGGAGGTATATGGAGGAATGTGTATATGAAGGTATACATATGTGTGGCAATGTCTAACCTGCATCAGTCTCCTTAATGGCTGCATTTCCAAATCCAACCTCTGTGACTTTACAGCTAGAGCCTTCCTTCCAGTAACTATGCATTTCGTAATTCTGTCTGGGAGCGGAAAGCTGAAGTTGCAAGGCAGCTGCATAGGCTGGGCTGGGCACCTCTTGCTTTGAGGTAGCACCCACAAGAGGAGAATAGGGGCAAATATCTCCTGCTGAGAAAGCACATGGCAGGTCTCTACATCTGCAGTATAGTCAGAAATGAGCTACAGATATGCAAAGTTACCATTAAGGTAGCCAGTACGGATGGTACCAGTTGTGCAGCTACTGGACAAAGAGGTCATAGCACATCGCAAATCCAACCTGAGAAGTCAGGTAAATGCTTGCCATCTCCTGCCTTCAGTTTCATGCTGTTTCAGCTACATTGCTGGTGCTATTCAACCTCGTGAGCTTACAGCTTTGTGAGCTATGGTCACACATTTGACTGCAATCCTCCTGCGGAGGTGGAAACAGCTCTTATCTTTACAAGGTAAGGACAGCTTAAGTGTGCTAGGTCCCTGTGGAGCAGTGATGGCTCTGAGCAAAGAGCAAATCACGATCTCAAGAAGAAGGACAAATACTTGGTTTTTTTACAGCAGGGAAGATAAGAAAATAATAAAGGGTTCTGCCAGCAGTGGCAGCAGAAAGCTGGAAGAGGTAAAGAGAAGTAGCAATTGTGTTAGCAATGAGACGTTCTTCTCTGGGCACATCCAGGAGAGCTGAAAGACTGGGACAGCACAGCCACTCTGAGAGGCAACAGCTTCAGGAATGAGGAACTGACAGAGCGGGGCTTGTCCCAGGTCACTCAAGAATTTCATGCCAAAGCTCAGAATAGAAGCAAAATCCAGAAGACCAAGGCTGCACGTTAACCACGAAGGCAGAGGACAAGAGTTGACGAAAGGAGGTCACAACCATAGAAAGGGCCGAAAGCTGGACTGTCAGCAGAAATAAGAAGAAAGAACAAAGGAGAGGGAGGAGGAAGATGGGGGAAGTGAAGCAGAGAGAAGGGAAGCGAGAGACGCCGAAACAGTGTTGCCTAAGACTCTGTGCATCACTGGCAGTGCAGCGCACTCATGCCAAGCCTGGCTGGGGAACCATCATCTCAGTATCTATCCATGAAAAATCACAGCAAGACCTAACAGCTCACTTTATCTCAGAAGAGCTCTCCGGATAAAAGGGATTTGAGAGTGAAGCCTCCATAATCCTTTGGGTTTGCTGTCTTTTAATACTATGAAGCACAAAAATAAACTTTCTAGTTAGGAAAAATATGGCTTTTGTTATTTTCTGAGTCACTTTTCCCCAGCAGCAAACAAAGTGGCTTTTCAATTCAAGTCCTGAACATTTCAGAATGAAATGTTTTGCAAAGTCCCAAAGTAAATCAGAATTCTCCAAGTCACACTGCTAACTAATGTAAACTCACTGAGGTCAGTAAAGCGACTGCAATGTGACCCATCTCGCCTGGCCTAACTTGGGTGGCGTAATCGACAGATGAATCTCTAGTTGAAATCAATTCAGGATGATCCAGTCAGCTAAGCAGAAGCCTGGAATCTCATTATTAACTTGCTGCTATTCTGCCTAACGGTTCTGCTTAACACAGAGGTCGAGCGCATCCCTTACGAGCTATGCTACAATTAGATGTTACTGGCCTGATTCAAAACTCAGTGAAATTAACTTTGCAGTCCATTTGGGGAGTTCATTTAAGTGGACTTTGGCTCAACTCTAAAGTCTGCTCACTTTAAGATTCTTTCTTTTTTATCTGTTTTACAAGGTTTGTACCAAGTATCTTTAGAAACACGGAAGAATCTCTTAGCTTCTCGTATTATAAGTACCTTAAAACATAGTGCTCAATTTTACTATTAGAAAGATTATCCTGCTTTATTATCATGCCCCATTCCCTGAATGGGAAGTGGATTTTACTTAGCTATTTTCTTGCAGATCCAGCAAATCTCCTAAATGAAATTCACTGTTAAAACCTAATTCAACGCTCCTCTTCAGACGAGGGGACCAGTAAAAACCCTCCAGATTTTACTGTGGTGGCACCAAAGCTGTATCAACCACATTTCAAACACAGACTAACAGAGAAAACTAAGCACTACTCTGCCCACAAAAGCAGCAATGAAGACTGTACATGATACGGCCACAGAGCACTCAGTACCTAAGTCAAAGAAAACAGAACTTTCACGGGCACTATTTCACAACTCTGTGTGAGTAACTGCACGAAAAATCCCAAACTACTGTGTGCCCATAACGGTGCACATTCACAAGACCAAACCACGCATGCAATTGCCTAGACTGAGAGGACAGCAGCAGTGAATATATGTGAAAATCATGTCTGTACTTCATGCATAAGAACACCCTATATCTGCAGCAATATATTCAGCAACCTCACTCTGCTCCCACTAAAATCAACGTCAGTTTTGCTACTGGCCTTTATGATTGCAGCATCCAGCTGCACTATTAACTTTGCATTGATTTCCTGTTGCAAGGAACATACTTCAATAAAAGAACCAATCAAACAGGTTGCCAATAGCTGCCTACCTAAGAATAAGCAGGATATGTTCAAAGAAAGCTTTACTCTAGCTTATATTCATTCCTAAAGGCTAAATCTGCTGGGCTCAAAACAAAGAAACAGCATTGTTTCATTTATCAATGTCCTACTGTTCATCTAGAACATCTGCAATAGTTTTGCCTGCAGCACTACCCCATTCATTACAGGCCTCGATAGACTGTTCAATAGGCGCTTTTTTTTTGGTACAAAACGTACAAAAGCATTTTACAAAGTGGACTTTGCCCTGATATGAATAATAAAATAATTTAAAAGTGCATTTTGTTTCAGATTCTCCATTTTCCAAACTAACCTTTGGCAAATGGAAACAAAATGGCAACAGCTTGAAACCTGACAGCTCACTCCATAGCATAAAGCAAGACAGTGGGTTTCTGCAGAATGCTGTGTTTTGCTTGGTTGCCAAAGTGCATTGCCATCTACCAAAAATGCAGTTGATGAAAGACCAAAATGCAGCATGAGCAAAGAGCAAATGTCCACACCCATCAAAAGGAAGCCATGTTGGCTTTGTGCTGAGGAACAGGTGGGATTTAGAAGTCCTAAACTTCCCTCCTCCCTTCAACAAATGAACCCATACAGAAGAGTGGTGCTTACCATCATCCAGATATGCTTGGTCCAGGTTCTGTTCCTGTTTAATAGTGACTCCAGCTGGTAACACTTCTTTCTGGTCACTAACTGGTGGTCCATTTTTTGCTGCTCGCTGGCCTGAGGCTGTCTGCTGCTGAATCACGGTAGGATATGAACTCGGACTTAACCTTTGTGCTTGACTGACCTGGGGCTGGCTGGATCTTGCAACATTGGAAGTAAAATTTTCACAGCACATGATGTGCTGAAATTCTTGGTGACTTCCACACCTCAGCTGCTGGTTGGTTGGAGAATAGTGAATCACTGGAGAAGACTGCTGGTTGCCCGGAGAGTGGTGGAGCACCGCTGAAGTTTGCCCTGGAGAACCAGCGTGCACCAGCACTGACCTATGGGCATCTGAAATAGCAACCGGTGTAGCCATCAAATTGGACTGCTGGTAGCCCAGTTGGCTCGGGCTAAGGCTCTTGCTTCTTTGGTATATTACAGCAGCCGGATTCTGCTGATGGTATCGAGAATCAGGAGAAGAAAGGCCCGAGCGCAACTGCTGGCAAGGAGCCATAGTGGCCACAAGACAGGAAGGGGATTCGGTGGCCATTGTATGCTGCGAATAGTAAGGCTGTGTTACTGTTCCCAGACCACTGTGTACTGTATTGCAGATTAAGGCTGGATCATAGTCATCAATGGGCTCTGTTTTGATTGATGGTACTAGAATAAAGCATGCAAAGGACATTATTCGTAACAAGCTGATAAGAAACAGAGCGGTTTTCCTTGAAGTAATAAAAGATTTAAGCTATTTACAAGATTTACATGTGTGAGCTGTTATCTCGCCAGCGTTGAGTTTAATAAATCACATATATGCAATGACGGCAGAGTCTCTCTTGAAAGCACTCTGTACTAAGTTCTTGAAAATCTTTAATGAACTACTTCACCACAAATTTCTAAAAACTAAAATAAATCAATACTTTAGCTCACATTTTAATTCATTTAACAGCCATTCCAGAACATAAGCAAAATAAGAAGCCATATCTAGGTGTTTCAGGTAGTACTTCTATCTCAAAGGAAGACTGAATAAATACAAATCCCGAGACACATACAACTCCTCATTTTTCATCAAACATTTAACTAGTGACCAAAGGCAGAGCTGAACTATTTTAGAGCTTTCTTTTTAGTTCCATTGCTGTATGTAACTTCTTCAGTACCGAGAGCTGAAGACCCTTCTGACACCATCATTTAAAAGACCATGATTTAGTAGGAGTTGTGTAAATCTTGGTGTGGATAAATGATGGTCCTCTACAGACAAATTCTCACATTTTTAATGATTTTTCTTTTTGTTAAATCTTCCCCAAAACAAAGTACAGAAATACCATACAATAGAAACCACATAATAGTCATGTAACAGGGTTATTTTTTGGAAGCATAAGGATTCCTTCTCTGAAGTGGTCTATTTTAGGGATCGTATTGAGATAGTGTTGTACTTCTCAATATCATTCCATAGCAGAACAATTCAGCAACTAAAGAAAACCTTCCCATTGGTGACACCCTATACAGTTCCTAAATTCAGGGACAGGACCAGAGATTTTCAGGCTGGAGGAGACCAAAATAAGAATCAGAATGAATGCTTGCCCGTTCTTAGCAACTAGTCAAATTAAGACATCATTTTGAAGCTTGCATAAAATCTGGTACTGTTATTTTATGCTTTCTTTTTTCCACAAACACAATACTCCGATTTTCTCACAATATTTTCCCCCAGCCAAAGCTGAGAAATCCTGGGAATCTCATTAGTAATCCTATTGCATTTATTGTGACATGGCTCACCAATTCCCAAGAGGAAGAACATCAGAAAAGCACTCATATTTTTCTCAACCAGGCCTGTTCTGAAGAATATATATTGCTTGTCTTCCTCCATACCAAGCTCTCATTACTTTCCCAGAGCTGATGTTATCTTACTGTCGTATACGTCAGCTGGGAAAGGCAATGCTCATGGTTTTCACAGGGTCACATCATGTCACAGACTGAGTCTGCTCCCACTCAGGCTGTTGGCAAACTTCCATTAAGTGAATGGGGCAGCACCAGCCCATTGCCAAGATAACTGTCCCTTTAAATTTGTGGAAATTCCTCATGATAAATCACTTGCATCCTTTAAACCTAACAGTTGTTGAGTGCTTAGCTGCATTCAGCTGAATTAAATTAGTAAAATTTAGATCATCAAATAACAGCAAGAAAACAACATAGCAGAAAACAGAATCTTGCTCATGAGAACTAGGCAGCGACTTGCTCTGTCCTTGAGAATTACCTGGGTGATAGGTAAAATGCTGGGGTTGGCTTCTTTTTCTTTTCCCATTGATGACGTAGAAATTCACCTTCACAGCTGTGCGAATGTGCTTGTTACGGTACTCTGGTATTTCTACAAAAAGCATGCTCTGAAACAACAAAAGGTGACAATATAGAATCAGCAACTGAGGCTGACCAGAGATGTTTGCGTGCATTTCCCCTGTTACGCATCCAGGCATAAAAGAGAAATCTTCCCATTCGTCCCTATAAATAAGGGTCTGAGAAGAACATTAAAAAAGGGCAGATGGTGAACGATCAGAAGATTTTTGAAACTAGGAAGCTGGTTTCTATGTACTACATCCTCTTTTGTACTTGATGTTGTCCTGAACTTGGAAAGAGAAGTTTCAGCTACAAACAAAATGCACAGAATGGTGATAAATCCAGCAGCACTGTTAGTCACACTGTGCTTGATAAAAACTACGTATTGCAGAATTCTCTCTTTTTGTTAGAATAAACTTGATTATTCTGTAGGCTTTTTACTTATACACAGCTGGATCCCGCTTCCGTGGAAGTTAACAGCGAGTGTCCTGTTCTCTTCTGCAAAGGCAGGCATGGCCCATGGCAATGTAAGAGCTAGTCCCTAAATGCACTGAACGCTTACAGTAAGGTCCCATTAAGAAAAGTGAACAAAGAGGCTCATTCCCTTGAAAGATCAATGTTCATTTTAAATACTATAGTGCAAATCCTGTCCTACAAAGTGCAGCGCACCCAAGACTTCCATACAGGCGAAAGGAAGTCAGGACAGCCAGCATCCTGCAGAGGACTGGGCTGATACAATAGAGAACACAAAATCTAGCAGTTATTCAATTTGCTGTGGGTTACTGCTAAATGAATAGTTTCTTTTTGCAACACACTTACTGCTGAAGCATTTGACATTTGTTCATCACAGCAGTAAGATAGCTGCTCTTTCTGCTTTTGAGACGCTCTTTGAAAATTGCCCCTTGAATACAACTTGCTGTCTGAGAAGCTCAAGGAGAGGCCATCCAATGTTTTGCATACTTACAGGCTGGCTCTTATCTTTGTCCACTGTTGCCTCCATTTCCCAGATCTGCTGCCCATCTAGAAGAACATCACAATATTAACTTTACTGTATTTTTTTTAATCCTAAAGCTCAACTTTAAAAAAAGAAGACAAATTAAGAGCATCATGTTAGCAAAGGTCTTAAAAGGGACTTCATTTTGAGCAACTTCACAGCCCTAACCAAATGCAACAGCATTTAATTTAAACACGTCATTGAACATTTTTTTCTCACCAGGAAAAAGCTTATGTACATATTAAATTTAAATGTTTATGTAGAAATTAGCCAAACTGAGGAATGAAATACTTAGCACAGGCGCAACAACTGCTTTTTACCAGACTTGATTTCAGGCAGCTTGACTGACGGAGGGCACCAGAAGGTCAGATAACTCGTTAATGGTCACATTCAGTCAGCAGCTCAGCAAACTTTCTGCTATTTTAAGCTAAGACCACATGGCTGCCCACCAGTGTGGTAAGTGGTGGAATGGGCAAGGAGGTGGAAGAAGGACTAGCTAAAAATCCCGATCTTGTATGGGGTGCATGGAGATGGAAGCAAGCAAATTGAGCCACTTCAGGGGTGAATTTTAGAGGTGCTGCACAGTGAAACTGGCAGATGCTCTGAATTCTCATGGGAGCGCAGGCTTTTCTAGAAGTAGCTCAATAGGGACGGATTCTTACCGTAACTGGGAAACCAGCTACATATGGTGCTTGATTTCTGTTATGCATGCCCTCTTACTATTTATACTCGTTTCTTATATGTGCAATATGAAACTTCAGCACACGATATCTAGCAATACATCTCCCCTAATCAAGGAACAAGCCCAACATCTCCAACAGTGGATCCTGGCCTTAGCACTGCCACCACTGCAGGCTGTGACAGTGTCCTAAAGTCACTATAAAGCATCATATATTCACCGCACTTAGTGTAAAAGCACCTCATTGCATGTGCGACAGTCTCTGAACGACTGGAAGCATTTCTGCTCTTAATTACATCCATGCAGATCGTCTCCGTTCTGAGTTACACAAAATTGTATTTATAGAGGAAAATAACATTTGATCCCCTTGTGTGGAATACCATCAAAGTAACCCCCGTGCTATAAGAATACATCAGTAGTGACAGGACATTTGTACACAGACTGAGTGCTTGATCTGGCTAAAAATATTTCTTAAATCTACTGTCACCCACACTTCCCAGAAACATCTTTTAGCAACGTCTTCCTTATTACTTTTTTTCTTTAGATTTTAATCTCTACTCCTTTGATTTTTGTATTCCACCGGGCCTTTTAACCAAGCAATATGCAGAAGAAAAATACCGATGGGAAAAAAAAATTTGCCTCATACCTTTCTGAAAGCTCAATTTTAAAATGAATAGGGGACACGTCTCCAAACGAACCAACGTGACTTGAAACACTGCAGCCGCAAGGCTGGCGTTTGCTTTAGAGGGGGGGAGGCAGCTCCCGGGCGCGTTTCTGCGGGCCTTCCCCAGGCTGCACGCCCAGGTCCGGCAGGACAGGGGTGGAAGTCTCCTAAAACCAGTCCTTCTCACAGGACTTTTTATTTTTCCCAATTCTTGGAAATTCTGCAAGAGCTGCTTTTGTCCTCTGTTATTTAAGTACTTCTGCTTCTGGCAAAAAGGGAAATGAAAGAGTATTTTTAAATGCATTTTGCATTTTTTCTGTTGCTTTCCTCTTTGTTCTCCGCTCGGCGCAGACAATGAGCTGACAGATGTGCTCAGCTCTCCGGGCAGCCTCTCCTCGAGAGGGACTCACGCTGCTGCTCGGCGGCTGGGCCGGGCCCTCAGCCCCACGGAGGGCCCTGCCTGCCCCAGCTCCGCGTCCTCCCAGCTCGGGGGTCCCTCCCAGCGTGCCCACCGCACCAGGCAGGACCTCGCCTCCCCCAGCACCCTACACCTTAGGCACCTCTGCTGTGGTTTTGCCCCTAAACACACACGAGGGAGAGGAGGGTTTTCCCTGAGCCCATTGCCAACAGTGAGCCCCCTCCTCCCTCTGGACGGGCTCCCCGGGCTGTTTGGGCAGGGTGCCGGGCTTGTGGTGGGGCAGGAGTGGGCACATGGCACTGGCTGGGCCTCCTCGCCCTCTGACCCCGTTCCTGCCGGGGAAGGGGAGGCAGCCGAGGAATGGCTGGAAGCTTGGCGCCGTCCGACATTGGCCCCATCCGCAGCCACCTGAGAGGAAACGCCTCATGGGGGGAGAGAAGAGACAGAGCCCTCCAACACCTCACACCACTACTGCCCGGCACTCGGCTGCAAGGAGGAAACGCTAAACAATCCTGACTTTAAGTGTTTCAAGTTCCCCCACAGCAAGTCAGTTGTCTTTTCCATGCTAACACATGGATTAGTGACGGACTGCGGGAGTGGGGACGGCCTAAGCAAGCTGTGTAATTAGAGCCAGCAAGACTCTCGCCCGATTTGCTGTTTAGCCCTCACATCCCCAAGGACCACTGTGCAAAGGAATGGAAAATGCTCCATTATTTAACAAGCAGCATTCACTTTGGCCACCGCTTTGGGCTGTTGCAGGTTAAATCTCTACCCCTATTAACACATCTAACTCTTCACCATGTTTTCCAATGGTTAAACACCTTGGGGAAGCAGGAAGCCAACAACTACTCGGGGTTTAATCCAGCAAATACTAAATGCATTGTGTGATGACATGGCAGTAAATACTAACTGGAGGGATTCCTCATTTAGGTGATCTTTGTGAAAGGAAACCATCATAGTGTGTGTTAAGAAACCTCCCCACACCCCCCAAAAAAAACCCAAAAGATAATTTTTTGTAGTTCTCTGAGAAAAAGAGGAGGGAAAAGGCAACAACAAAATACGTCATAAAATAAGAGCCCTCATAGAGACATACACCGGGAACTGTCTAAGCAATGCAGTATGAAGATGTCCTGACAACAAGGACAGCTAAGCAGGAATATTTGACATTGGTTTTCCTCCAGGCAGAATGTTTTCATCTTTATTTCTGCACTGCTAAATTCAAACAGGCTGTGCAGATACAAAGAAGGTAAAAATCAAAAGGATTTGTTGGTCCAAAATGCATAAAATAAAGGAGAAAGGGGCCTCCAAGTCATCTGTCGTATTCAAGAGGCCTGTGAAGCATATGCAACCACAATCACAACGCATTTGATCTAGTAACCAAGCCACTGAAATTGCGCTAAAAGCTAATGAAACCAACCATAAAAATCGAATGATGTTTAGGCTGAGTCCAAAGTCTGTGGGAATTACGAGTAAGAACGAGAATAAGCCCAACCAAACAAGAAATAAATGTATTTGGGGTTACCATCCTAATAATGATAGATGCTTCTGTTTGGGTATATTCATGCTCGTGGCAGCTAAACAGGTTTCTAACAAATCTGTCAGCAGCAGCAATCCCTGTTCTTTAAGCACTGAAGCCCTGCTGAATATAACCACTCTGCAGCTCACTCCCTGACCTTTATGCTTAAATATCGTGACGTGGCTCCATCTGTCTCACTGCTTCACTTCTCTAGTTGCGAATGTACAAACTTTAGCTCAAGACAATATTTGCTTTTCCTTTAACCCCTCTGGATATGCACATTATGGTGAGCTTTTGGCAGAAGGATGAGGGAGGCTGTGAATAAAATGAAAAACACAACCGCATTCAGAAATCTTTCTCTACTTTAACCTATACTTATTGCTGGTAACGAAAATAAATGATATGATTGCACACTCAGAAAGTTAATGGAGAGCAGGAGGAATAAACTGAGAAGTCTAAGGCCCATCCGTAGGACAATTTGAGGAAATTTTGGACAGAGAAAACTTGCACCAAACTATCAACACATTTATCACCTTTAGAATGTGCAGAAATTAGAATTTTCTTAGCAAGAAATTAAACTGGTTATTTGAATAAAGTGATCAGCAAAAATGGGATTTTTATTGTAAGGATGTGCTAAAAATCATAATGCTGATATGATGGTAGGGCACAGTCCCAATACAAAACACGCATCGTGATGTGGGTATGCCAAAGTAGGCCCTTTCTCCAGTGCCAGCATTGCAACCCAGATTCTGCCTAAACACCAAAGAGGCATTTTGCTCTGAGCAGGAGGGCTCAACAATCTCCCAAGGTCCCTTCTGGCCTTAATTACCCTGTAATTCTGTCACGCTGCTAACAGGACAAATGACTGGTCCCCTCCCTACCTGCAAACCGAGAAGATTAAGCCCCAGCTTGACTAATAATTTAAACTCTGCAAGTACAGATAGCTGTTTATTGCATATAATTAAACCTGCTTCGACCGTGGAGAGGTAAGAAAATGGCAGTAGAGGAACAGCACCATTTTTGCTGAAGCACTGTAAGAGCACGAGCACACTGATGCAGAGCACGTGTGCTCTGCAAGTCGCTGTCAGTGCTGGGCTGTCCTGGCAGCGACATGCGGCAGCCCGAGCACTGCAAGACTGTCCCAGGAGGTGCGTGGATCACACTGGAGCTTGCTGCCAGGTCCATGTGTGTGGTGTGTCTCAAATTCTACCTCCACATTGGGGAATTCAATCCACACCTCTGAAAAGAGCAGTAGTTCCACTAAAGATGATAAAATACTTTTGGATTTAGACCCTGAGGTCTTACCAGCCATGGCTGCTTCATGCAGCATTTTTACTGTTGTGGTTCCATGCTCATTTAATGGTTTGTCTTAGTTGGCAAGTCTTTAACACCACAGGTCAGTGAAATGTTCAGGAAATAGAGATTTTTGTGCTGCTTCAGGGCTATGAGATTTAGCATTAAACCCTGATGAGAGATCTGATTGTGTCAGCACTCTTTGGAGAAATGAATGAGTTGTTGGAAGAAAGTAATTCTACCCTCTCAACTCAAACTGTGATCATACCAAAAGTCTTGCTTCAAACTTTGGGGAAAATCAAAACGTCAGTCTGCATTAGGAACATTTTGGGTGATTCTCTGCAGCCCCTTATAGGGCTTTTTTTAATTAGCCAATTAAAGGTTTTCTGAATCAGTTACAGCCTTTACACATTATTCACAATCCCTTACTCACGACTTTAGGGTCAGCAACTAGCAGAGAAACAAACTCACCGCTTTATTTGAACAAGCATGACTGATGGACTGAGAGGTTCAGGAAATTTTCTTTGCAGTTCTCTCCAGCTGAAGGCTAAGTATACTATTGTGCCAATTTTCTATGTGATTCTGTGCCTGCATGTGATTTTATGCTTGAAAATGTGCATTGCTTTTCAGTCAAGCATTGCACAAATTACTTAATGAACAACCTGTTACCTTTTTCCCAGGCAGCAAACCACGCTTGCTCCCCAAAGAAACTGCGCCTGGTAGCTAGTGGGACAGCTGTCCCAACTACACATTTCTGCAGAGTTCCCTTTGGGCTTGCAATGAATTGTCCCTATTCACTGTTTCTTGGAAGGTCTTCCAAAAAAGCACAATTATCTCTGTCAGCTTTTATCAGCAGATGACAGGCATCTCTGGAAAACAGTCGAGGTTTTTTAGAGCCGTCCCAAGAACAAAGCAAACAACAATGAATGCTTCCCAGCAGAACAGACACCACTTCTGGGATGCAGAAACCTTATGGACAGGGGAAAACTCACACAAAGTCTCTGTGGCTCTTTTTGGGGATGAATTCTGGTTTCAGCTGGGAAGTTATTCTGCTTCATGTCAGTGCGAGGTTGTTCAGCATCTAGTCCTAAGCAGCTGTCTCCTTCTAAGCTTTTACTTCAGAATAGTTTTCAAACTTTAGAGCAAATACAGCATGAACGAATTTAAACCTCACAAAAAGTAGAGCTACAGAATTTTTCACCGAGCTTGATTTCCATGGATTTCTTTTTCTTTCTGAAGCAAGACTGCCCGCTGCAGTTAATGAAGCTCTGTTTATGATGAGCTGAGGCCAGTGCCTACATTTCACTGAGGACCGAAGTTTGAGTCACCAAGGCCAAAGATACAAGTCAAGGTCTGGGAGGTAAAAGGCCAACGGATTAGTCATCCGCCATCCAGCCCAGCCCCAAATCTGACATTTTGCACAGTGAGAACAAGTCTAGAGGAGACTTCTCCCCATCTATTGTTGAGGAATTCAGTTCACGCTAAAATAAAACATAAATACAGTAGTTGAGTAGTGAAGCAGCAGGGGCAGTCTGTCATTCCAGAGCTCTTCCAAATGATTCCTTGTGCCAATTCATCAAAATAGATTTGTTGTTTTCTTAAGATTATACGTGTGTTTATGTGTGTGTGTGTATAAATTATTAAACAAAAGCTCCTCTCAAAATAAAACCACTGGGAACCTCCATGTAATAAAATGAGTCACACCAGGATGCGATGACTAAGTGGGAGAATAGGGAATTCCACTCCCCATGCCAGCTTTCTACATGATCAATTTTCTGTCAACAGGTGATGGGAGCTTGTCTCTCTGCCTTTTGTTTATTCCAAAAATTATTATTTTTTTATATTCTCTTTAAACAATTAAGATTCAAAGCTGAATAATCAGGACCAGGCATACTTCCACCAGGCGCCCCCATAGTAAACAGCGAGCCAGGGAATCCAGGCCAGTAGTGGCTGCCTGTGTTAATAAGGATTTACCAGCTGTAAAATTCCAAAATCTTGTGTCATACGGGGAAACCTTCCAAAACACTGGATTCCACCCTGTCTCGCTGAGTCTCTAACAGCTATGGCAACTCCGTTTCTGCAGCCGCACTCTTCTGCATTTTTGTGTGTGTGATCCTTAGATTTTTTTCCTGTTTTGCAGTGTTTTTCTGGGATCCCCAGTTTAATGTCTGACAATTGCCCCACGGGATTACAAGAACACCTGGGCAGGCAGCACATTTCAGCCAGGGGGTAAACCTGTGTGCAGAGAGGTTTAGCTGCTGGATTTTCAGCAAGGAAGCAAGGAAAAGCAGAAAGTGTCCCATTTACCCTGCAACTTTCTAATTTGCACAGCAAAAAAGGCCAAACTCTAATCCTCCTGGTTAATACTTGTTACTCTTCAGGGTTCACAAATGGTGGGGTTTGCTGAGACACCTTCCTCTTTTGCTTAGAAAGAACAAACAAAACAGAAACTCAAAGAGAAGAAAACCTCCCTGATCCTCCTTAGTTCTGGCATCTTTTTGCAGAGAGAACTACCAAGCAGGCCCTGTGCTCCACTTCGCTGCTGTCTTCCTTTGGTGCACTGCAATGCATGAGGAGGGGAGAAGAACCTGGAAGGTGATCACCTTTAGCTAATGCAAAAATCAGATGGGTCTCCCGACAGAGACATCTATAATTTATTCCCTTGGTTCATCCCATTGCTCTGCAGGTTTAGAGTGGAGAAGTTATGCAGCCAGCTTTAAATGCTAGACTCCAGCCACAGACTGCATGGAGCAGAGAAAGTGCTCTTTCCAAACTATGAAGGAAGTAAAAAGATAGGAAAATTATTTCATATACTCTCTGTAGAACCTCACATGTTGCAAACGAATCATTCAAGATTACAGTAACACTCTCAGTTTTGCTAACTCTATAACTATTCCCAGATATTTGTGCTTTTTTCCTTAGCTTTTCCTATTAAAAAACCCAAACAATAGTTTGCTTTCTTTTCCCCAGATGCTGGGCTTTTGTCTCAGGTTAAGATGCCTTAAAAACCTACACTGTAATGCATGTTCAGCAGTGGATTGTGTCTGTGACTGAGTTATGATCCTAGTTCTAAGATAAGTCCCATTCCTCTCAATTCTCCATAACTTAAATCTCTATTTCAGTTCATTAATTTAGCAAGTCAGGAGAGAACTGGAGCTTGGAGCTTGCAGTAAATATTTCAAGTTGTTTACTGGGGTCAGATAGCAAGCATCTCTTTTGGATGGATCTGGGAAAAAATTGAGTTTTTAAAAAAATTTTGGGTGTCTTTTTTACCTTTAATTTGCCTGAGAAAAATGCATCATTAATTTTGTACCATTAATTTCAAAGAGATAATTGTTTAATACAGTTTGCTATTTTTTGCATTCCCCAGGAGTCTGTTGATCATTCATGAAACTGAGAGACTACAAACAGGCATTTAGTTCCCTGTTTGCGGCACGGTGAGAAATTTCAGACTTGACACAACAGAAAAGGGGAACGTTGCTGTAGACAGTCTTATAAATTCCTTTCACATCTCCCACAAAGACCATGATCCTTAGCCCTGGTTCCTCACTATCATCAAAACCAATACAAATGCCATTTCTATTCACATTATCCATGCCCTAATGCCACACCATCACAGTTTTCTATTGTGAATTGTCATGGCCAGAAGACTGTTTCATGTTTCAAGTCATTTGGCTGATTTTGAGCAGATATATATCAACTTACACAATTACAACACATATGGGCTGTAAACGGCATGTACTGCATAGAAGAGCACTTGCAATAGTGGCTTTACTTATAATAAAATGTCAGCCAGTATGTGCCTCGGATTCATGAGTCATACTGGGGGCTCAGCCTCCCCACGAGCTTCAGCTCAAAGTGAAACATCACCCCTTTTACCTCCTTGCTTGTCAAGGCTGTCCCGCTCTTCCCGTTGTGGCCTGCTAGTGTACAACTGTTCACTGCTCCAGAACCGAACACTATGGACTCCCATGCCCCTTTAATGAAGGATCTACCCTGTTTCACTGAATTCTCTGGCTGCTTTCCATAAGCAAGTCCCATGCCCAAACACTCAGAAGTATTCAGCTCTTGCTGCAGCTCCAGGGCAGAAGGGAATGACGTAAGAAGCTATAAATTCTTAATTTTTAAAAAATCTGTTGTGCATTTTATCTAAATATATATTTAATACATTATCACTCTCCCCAACTCTAAGTTGTGAATATAAAACCTTTCTAGGGAGCGGTAATTTCCTTTTAGTTTTTGCAGGGAGAGGTGCAGGAAGATGGATAGCATCACTGGGTCCAACTTACTGTGTTTTATAAACAAGACCTTTTCATGAAGGTGGAAATTCCAAAACCAGAAAGCGCTGCTGTGCTTATTTGGTAGCTTGCAATGCAGCAGGAATACTGAAAAGTACAAGTTTGAGAGCAAAATCTCTATGAGGCCTGCTTGTTTGCTTCTTAGAAGAGTGAAAGTAATATGTTTCAAAGAAATTAAATGATTTGCCCAGAGTTAAAATAAAGCACGTCTGCAATAAGAGATGTATAAAAGTGCTGGAAATCAGAGAGACTCTGCCCATCATCAGAATAGTTACTAGCATTCTTGTTATTCCAGAGATAGGCAAGCCACCGCAAGGGATATGAATGAATATATTGGGATAAAACAGGTGTATATGCCCACAGGTTCTTCTGAGCACACAAGCCACTGCAGTTGGCACAGCTGGATGTGCGTTGAGAGCCCGTCTCCCACAGCGATCCCCGACAGACAGCAACACATAAATTTTCACCCGCGAAGCAGAGACCCTCCGCCTCGAAGAGGATGGGCACAGGCTGGAGGCCTGACGCACACCTCGAGCAGCGTGATACCGCTCCTGCTGCGCACAAAGGTGTGAACCCTACTGCCAGACCTGAAGCAACAAACTCTGTGAACCATATTTCAGACAGTAAAGCTGCCAGATATGCCAAAAGGGGTACAGGATGGAGCCAGAGGAGGTAGGAGATGGAACGAGAAGGGGGGAGGTCTTGGTGTCCTGGGCACTGGTACAGGCTCTGCAGCTTGTTTCTGGGGTACAGAGGCAAGTGCCTTCATTCAGACACAACATTTTGGGCACCGTGCAGACGAAAGGCTCAATTTGACACCGATGCGCTGAACACAACGGTCCTGATCCTGCCCTGTGGTGAGCTCTCCTGAAAGCAGCAGACATTCAAGTACGTTCAAGCTCACCTGCTCTAGCTATGAGAGTGTCCTAAGAAACCACCATCACAAAAATATCACCGAGGTGACAGACATGCAGAAACTTGAGGGAAGAAGAAACTAGAACTCCATTGCTTGAATCTAGAGGTGAAAAGATATATTTTTGTCAAAAGGACTTTCAGCATCCATGCTTCAGAGGCCTTGACAGCTGCATCGGTTCAAAGGGCACTGAGAGCACCACCTCCTCTCATTAGTGTGTTGCCGATTTGAAAGATTTATGGTGGATATACTCCAAAGATGTACACTCTCTGTTTGGGTTGTTCCTCCACCACCCACATTGTCCTAGCGATGATTCATGATGTCCATGTGGCCACCATAAGAGTTTGGCAGGGGAAAGCACAGTCCATTTGCACTTTTCTCCCAGAGAAACACGAAACTTCTCTATCACTCACGGCAGAGCAGCAGTAACCAGTACACAAATGGGAGTAAACAATGCAACCAACAACATCTGACTTGCAAATTATTACATGACAATTAAAACAAATAAAAAGGGGAATTCCAAACCTTTTTTTAACTGCATTGTAAGATCTGGGCCCCAACCAAACCCCAACACCCTTGACCTTTAGCGTATTCCAAATCCTTGACAGCCACAAGACTGCTTTGCAAGCTCTCTGTTCCAGATCAAAATTAAAAGAACATATGTGCTTCAAAAATTTCTATCTGTACAATCCAATCTAGTTGCTTCCCCTGACCTATTTTTATTTAGCTGGGCTCAGTTATTTGTCTCCAGGTTCAGATCTTAAAACTCCGTCAGTCAAACTCTGCTTTTGTGTGCTGGACTGACTCGACCAAATGAATGAATTCCCCAGGCTTACAGCAGGTACAGATTACAATCTTTCATCAGGAAGAGATAACCTTAAAAAGAATTCAAAACTATAATGCTTGCATGTTGGTAAGCCTTATCATTAAGAAAATGAATGCTATTTATGCACCAGCATTTCAAACGCCAGTCCTTTATCCCCTCGCTCGCACACAGGGCACTGAGCTCCAGCCCTTTCAATTCGCTTCCTGCTGCCATTTCCTGTTGCAAGCCTAAAATGTGAGACTTCGACAGACTTCTCACTGGCGAGCTCACTGCAATAGTTTGTAGTTTGCATAATACAACGAGGCAGTTATTTTCAGAATGATATCCCAGTCTAATTTGTCGAATATTCTTTATTTTGCAGGTATTTCTAGGGAAACTACACATATCTATAGTGCTGCGTAACAGAGAAGTAAAAACTATTAATTACTGTTCTTAGAAGCATGTTGTATTCTGGTCACAAATATGAACAGTTCTACGTTTCTCTGTGTTCCTAGTGGCAAATGAAGAATCGCCTACAAGATCCAGAGGAAACTGAAATAGGTTTTGAGTGTCCTCCTGAGGGATAAAACCTAATTTACAATTGTGAGCCCCACCAGCAGTTTCCTCAGTTTTGTAAGGCACACCGACTGCCACCTTCTCAGAGCCTGCTTCATTGCAGACACTGATCCAGACCCCAGATCTCAAGGTACGCCAGATTTTGGAGTCTAGGAAACAGTTAACAGTAGAATATCTCGCTGCACAAAGGTACCTGCAAAAAGGTTTTTGAGGAAAAAAAGAGTCTTGCTACTCTCATCTTAAACACTGGACAAACAAGCAAAGTCAAGGAGCTCTACGGAGCTCTTCAGCATGTCGAAAGCTGCTAGATGGTTATCTACACTGCTGCTCTCGCCCTTCTTGTTACTAGTAGAGCTAAAATTGGTGGCAAAAGTGGGAAATCGAATACCACTTGCTAGCACAGACAAGACTTGTGAGCTGTTAAAATGAAACTCAAAGAAAACCATGTTTCCCCTGCGAGCTGGTGCATCTTCCTGCCTTCACAAAGGTGCGATTCTTTCACAGGTTCCCCGGGGCAGCGTCACGCTCTGGAAGAGGGCGCCACGACGATGACAGGGTCACGCCAGCGATGCACTATCCACCCACTGGCATGTTTATTGTGGCTTACTTTGCTTCCGAGAGGCTTATCAGCGCTTTTTGCAAGGTGCTGTGCAGATCGGATCTGCAGCAAGCGAGCTCCCCAAGGCGAGTGCAGGATCCACCTCCTCCTTCCACCCAGTGACATTTCTAATTGGTAAATCGGGCTGCAGAACTGGGCCTTTCTGTTCTGTGTTCATGCAGCCTAACGCGACAACAACTAAGCATGGACACGGTAATGATAATTATAATTACCTGCAGTTTATACAGAGGGAAGCTGAAAGTCACAGGTGCATAAGATCCTAATTTTCAGGCAGGTTGGGACACTCATTACTCTCTGACAAGCCAAGCACCAAGGCTTAATTCTCAATCTACTGCAGTCAGCCAGAGTCTGATCAGCCCCTGCATGGTTTGCATATCCAGCTCAGCTTCTCAACCTTCCTCATCCTAAGATATGCCTATTAAAGAAAGCCATCTTCACTTAAAAGCACTTTGTGGCATATGTGTAAGAGGTATTGCTGCGTTATAAAACACTGCATGGATACACAGAGAACAAGCTTGCCTTCAGCACGGAGCAGAGTGCCCCAGCTAACCCACCGCAAACTACACAGACTTCTGATTCAGACCAAAGATTTGACTCTGGGCCTCCCACTCTCGGCTTCCCCCTCCGCCAATCATTTATTCAAAGCCCAGAAGACTTCGAATGCCTGCAGAGGCTGAGGGGCGGTGGGGCAGGCAGGATATGGAACACCAGCACTCAAATCCCTGCTCCAGACTGGGCACCACTGCTGGGATAAGTCATGCCTCTCCACTACCAGGCGGTAAAAAAAGAGAAGAAAAAAAAAAATTGCAGTTTCCCCAGCACTGAAGAAAAGCTTTAGATTTAGTGTGGAAAACGTTGTTGTTCTTTTTACTTTCTAACATCTATTCCAGCCAGAGCCTTCTCTGCTCTTTTATGGAAATAGGGGCAGGACGTTTTGGATGTTTCCTCGAAATGGCATTAAGAGCTACCTCCTTTTAGTATACCATCTCCTTTAGTTACTGCAAAACATTCTTGGGACAGGTACTGTCATGGGCTGCCAAGCATGTTCCCATGCACCTTCATGATTCGCTGACATTGACGGAACAGTGGCAACACAGCGGGAAGGAATTAATATGTGGGCTTAAAAGGAAAGCCAGGGTGCCAAGAAAATTGCTCTGACTGTACAGGCTCATCTGAACCTTCAAGTTCAGAGGCCCAGAGCCTTTCATTTTTGCTGTAAAACTGCATGGCTTGCTGGTGGTGTGGGAAGAAACTGGGACCCACAGCATGCTTTTTCCCCCCCCTCCAATGTCACCAGCTGATGCCCATGTACATTAATTTTTGGCTTGATTCTTACTTTCTGCCAAAGGCATTACCGCATAAATCACGCACATGCTGTTCACTTGGGTGATGCAATTGCTTAATCCCTTGCAAGTCACTGGATATATCGCTTAAGCTGCCTCTACCTTAGTTTACTAACAGAAAATTTAGGAGCAACGTGTTTTCTTAATAGTACAAAGGGAACATAAAGTTTACATAAAACAGGCTGACGCTTTTCGTACTGCAGTCCTTTGTCTCGCTGAAATCAACAGGAGTAAAGGACGGCAGAGTCTGGCCCTTTGTATCTGCAAAGTGGTTTTTTGATCCCTGGACATTGTTATTATCCTTGCAGAGCACAGTATTTAGAATACAAAAATCAAGCCTAATGAAGGGTAAGTTAAACAAGTCCAGACCATTTACAAAGTAACAAATGTCCCTCTGCAAAAGCCTTAGAAAACACAATAAAATACACATACTGCCTAGTGAGGTGAGATGAAATGCCTGCATGCGTATGATATTAAAAAGAAACAATTCAGCTCTAAAAAGACAGGTAACGAACTACAGCAGAATGCATTGGTTTGCGTTTCCTCCAGTAAACACAGAAACCTGGATTTCTGCTGCCCTCCTTAACCATTCAGTCATGCTAAGGATATTTTCTGGGGTCAGGTATTCTTTGAGTTAGAAATCAAGTGATGTTTATTATAGCATGCCATTATGAAAACACAATACAGGGAGCTCAGGAAAGGCAGTAAAGGTGATGCTAGGCAATGAATAACTCCCAGTAACCATTCTTTATCCTATTACTTCTTTAGATTTATCCAACACCAGTCAGGGGTTGAGACCATCTTGTACTGGCTCTGTGCAAGTCGAGCAAATAAGCAGACAAGATGACAACAAAAACAAGTGAATCTACAATCTGCCACTCATTCCTCCTTCATGGCTGCTCAAGAACTAGCAAGATTACCTGAAAATTTTGGCAAAACGTGTTTTAAAAGCAGCAGCTCTACTGGAAAAAAAAAAGTAGCATTAGGCTGTAACAGTGGGCTTTTCTCTCTGAATTGAATTTGATTTGCTATAGTTTGAGCCTGTATAAAAATATCCAAAAAGATATGGAAGACGAAGTGATGTATTCTTGTATCCCAGTATGTGTACAAAAATAATTTTACTTTGATATAAAAATATACATTATGCACATTTTCCCCCACGGACTTCTAAAGGGAAGAAAACACAATCTTTGCCTGTAGCTCACATCAATGAAAAATGTTCATTTCAATTATGATTTCTACAGTAGCGTTCTCTAAGCATGAGACTGGACAAGCATAGAGAAACATGTAATGGTCATCCCATTTCTTTGACAACATATCCTGTTCCTGCTGATTGCCAGTGTCTGCATTCTTGTGAACCAATAACACAAATATTTGCTCCCAAGTCTAATTTTGCTCACATGGTTAAGTGATTTGGTTTTCCTTACATGAACTTGAATGGGATTACTCACTCAAGCAGAGTTATGCACAAGCACAAATCTTAGGATGAGACCACGAGATGCAACAGCACTACAGATTTGCCTTATCCCATTAGGGAAAGTTGGGAAAAAACTGTCTTACCTGATGTTTTCTCTGTGAACACCACCTTGGACTCTGCTGTGAAATTTTGTCCGGTCAGGATCATCTGTTGTCCTCCATAAACAAGGCAACTATCAATATCTTGTCTTTCAACCATTGGAAGTTCATGAGCAGACCTTTGGGCTGTGGACAAATTGCAGACATGAATGAAACCAACTCTGTTTTACCAGGACTTTCCAAATCTTCCCAGAACTATCCACAGATTGATCTTGTCATCGTTACCATCCGTTGACTGCCAAAGCAGCTTCTCCAGGGTGCTAAATTTAGGTTTGAGAGGGAAAAATAAACTTACTCAAGGCATTTTATTTGGAAACATTCAGGAGCTGGCTGCAGCATTTCAGCTGTGCTGGCCTTACTCCTTGTCCTTGAGAAAGGACAGCTTGGATGAATGAGCTGGAACTTGCCCATGTCTGTTTCCAAATAAATGGCCAAATTTTCAAGTGCAGGCACACTACAGCCCTGGAGCCCAAAAAATTCCACCTGCAGAGAGGATTCCATTGAATAACACTGAATTCCTTCAGAAAAAAAAATAAAAATAAACCTCTTCTACAAAAGCCCACTGCCTCCTACAGAATAAGGACTACACTGGGCCTGGAACAGTCTGTTTGCCAACAAAAGCACTGTCTCCATGTGCAGGCACCGAGCCTTGTGCACACAACAACGGGGCAATCATGAAGCCGTGTTTGCAAGCAGAACTGCTACAGCCTGGGCTTTTCGCAAGCATGTTTTTTGCAGAGGCCTGAATGTTTGAGGAGCAGGGCCCTGTGTTGCAAACTGAGATTTTATAATAAAAGGCAAGGAAAGAAAAGCTAGGGTGCAATCCAGATGGGCATGTACGTGACCAAGGATTTCTAAGGTCTTCACTGTTCTTGGCCACAAAGTTGGAGCATGACTTTGGCAAATTATTCTCTCTTTCCCCAGCCAGACAACCAGCATAGCACCATCTCTCCACCTACTTTCCTCTCGTCCTTTTAAAACAGTCATTTACATGGTCAGAAAAGCTTCGGAGAATCCTGGTCACCATCCCTGCAAGCCCATTCCAACTGTTTGCTAACAAGCGGCAGGAGCCGAAGAAAGTGAAGATGCGAGAATTGTTCCCTACAACGCAGACAGCTGGAAAATATCACGAGCTTCCCTATGACCAGACCAGGTGGGCAGCAGTTCGGGCCTGGTGAACTGCGAGTTCATGACCTGCACTCAAACTCCTCCAGATTCATCCACCCCAACGTACGGGCCTCTAGAGGATGCCGCTCATCTATTTAACAGCTGCCTTGGCTGGATTTTAACTTTCTCTGACAAAGAGCCTGCTCCCAAGAGACCCTGAGCACTTGTGTCTTCCCTTCACTGAACACCGTTGGCTGCTGAACCAAAAATAAGGAAATATTATCCTATATGTACAGCGCTGGCCCTCCACTCGCACACAGGCAAGGCTGTGCTTCGTGTGACCTGGTCCCGGCACCCTTTTACTGCTGTGCAACTTTCAGAAAGCCAAAAACCCAACAGCTCCTGGCTGCAGCAAGAGCTGTACAGATTCTCTCACTGCATGAAGAAAATGCTAGAGGATTTGGTGGGAAAACATAAGCATTAAACCTTTCAGAGAGAGGTGTCTGCAGAAGAGGGGAGCAACTTTTCTAGCTAATACAAGCTCAGCTGTACCCTTTCTGCCAGTTATGACACAGAGTTTTTGCTCTTATTAAAAACACAGACAATTCAATGTCTTTCTTGTGCTGTTTGAGAGGCATTTTTAAAAATCTATTTAAAACAACCTTATGACTCATTGTTCCCTTCAAATATATAACAACAGCTGGAGTAAGATACTGCCAATTAAGAATATATATTCAGATTACTTTCACAGAAGCTGCTAATTTCTTTTGCATGGCTGTATTATTAATGCCTTTCCCTAAATACTCAAATTTTTTATGAGTTCATAATTGGATTGATCACAAAGACAGATTTGTAACCTTAAAGGCTTAAGAATAAATAGTAATCATCAAAAACATGTCTACAAGAGTCAAGAGAAAATATACTTAAGCTTTGCCCTGGACACTGTTTATTCCTATTCAATCCCCAAATTTCACTTCCAAAGCATCTCAAATTACCAAAATTCCAGATTAACCTATGTCTCCTTCAGTAGAGAGCTTTGTAACTGTCATCCCACAGATCAGTGGTTCTCAAGGCTTTTTCAGGACGAGGAAGGACAAATTTTAGCCTGGAAATAACCGTCTGACTCATCTTAATTACATTTGGATCTCGGCAAGTTGGAAATCACTGCTGAAGACCAAGCCTCTGTCCAACTTCCATAGAGCGCAGTGTTTGTGTACACTGCGACCTACCAGGGAGCCGGGGAGGACAGCTGGTTCACCAGGCATGTGCATCCCTGCTCTTTGCAAATACCAAAACCCCAAAACACTGCCTGGAAGCCTGCGATGGGCAGAGATATTCTGTGGGTGCCCCGATGCAGCTCTGTGCTGCCAGGGCCGCCTAGCCAGCAGCAGCCAGGCTGATGCAGAGCTACATTCAGGCATGGCTACAGCATGAGCAGGCTATGAGCATCTCCACAACTCCCTTTGTCCTGACCCAGACTTGGTCACCCCTGTAAATGTACAAAACCCATGTGTGCTTTATATGTGCTGCAGAATAATACCATTTGGAAGTGTTTCAGCTGAGTTTCTCAATGCAGATATAGTGCTAAAGGGAAAGGTGGAGGAATACAGGCACCCACTGAGTGCTGAGTTTCCTCTGCCCCATTTTGCCTGCACTCTTCTCCCCCCACTAGGTGGTCTGCAAACCCTTTTCGAAGGAAAACCCACTTTTCATTTTCCAAGATCTATCTTTTTTTTTTTTTTTACCAAGGCCTATATGAAGGTTTCACCCCATTCCCCATTTCCACCAGTGAGGAGGCTCAAGGTTCAGCGTGGAGCTGCCTCAATAGGATTACTTTTTTTTCCTCTGCAAGAAATATTAATTGCCAATAAACCCCCTTCCTCTAAGGCTCATGATGGGTGGACCGCATGCAATAATTTCACACTATTCCTTCTCTTCCCCCAGGGGCTGGCACTTCATAAAGTGACCTACAGCTACTGGAGTTTATGAGCTTTGAATAAACAAAACACTGTTGATTTAGCCAGTCGGGGTGTTTACTTTCAATAGCAACAGTTACTGACATAAGGCAGCAAAGCAAATGCTATAGAAATACTCACACTTGGCCTGAAGCAGTGTGTCAATCTATTAACAGGGGACATTATTTTTCTATTTTATTTGACTGTCTGCAAATCAAGATGTCATGGATGCATGGTGCCAAGAAACACAATGCACACAGCGACACAAAAGAGAAAGGGAGCTGCTGTCTCGGAGCGCTGCACCACCTCCGGCGAGCCCCAGCCTGGGAGGGAAGCAGCCCCTCCGCCATCCCCCCGGCCTGCCCCGCTCGGCTGTGCCCACAGCCCACCCAGGCTCACGGGCACCAGGTGCTTCGTGGCGGGGGGGCTTTTGTCCCCTTCCCTATGCCAGCGGGTGGAGTAAACATTAAGACAACCTAAATCTCTGGGCTGGCAGGGTGAATGCTTCACAGGGGATGCACAAGCCTGGAGGCTGACCGTAAGGAAGCGTGACAAGGCAGGGCGAAGGTGTTTCTTGTTTCCCCACCTGCCTGAAGCACCCATAACGGCTCCTTTTTCAGCAGAGAGGCTATCTGGTTTCTAGGAAAAAACAGGAATATTTTGAGACAACTGATTACCTGGATAAGTCTGTTGCGGCTCCAGATCTCCCCCAGGAGAGCGTTACCCATTACTGCTAGCAGGTTCGAAGTGACAAACTTGGTTGTATTCCCTACTGTGCTCCTGAGGCGACCCCAGCTCCTCCTGAGAGCCCCTTTCCCTCCACGCCGCCCAGCTCTCCCCATCAGCACTCCTCCTGCATGCATCTCCCGGGACGAGCAGTTCTAGCCCTGCCTGAGCATCGTGTTTCCTTCCACTGGCTTGGAGGGCTTCCAAGCGCTGCCTTGTCTTATGCAAAAGCTGACTCGTTTTATGAGGAGTCTTAACTGAAGCTAAATGTCTCTTAACAGCCTCCGGAGAGGAACTGTCTCGGCACTCTCTCTCCCTGCATGTGCAATAAGAGCAAGGGCTGGATCGGGTAATGCAGGCAAAGCAAATCACTAATGTGCTCTGCCTCTCGGGAGGAGCAGGCTTCTGAACTCTGCGCAGAGCAGCGCAGGTCTGACCATCACTTCCAGAGCGGAGATACTCTACAGCCTCCGTGCATCAGCGCACTGTCTCTGTGCCGCCTTCTGCAGAGCGGCTGGAGGCCTCCATCCAAATGTCTGCATAAACAGAGGCCACAGAATAACTGCAGAGTGAAATCTGCTCCATGCCATCTTTCTGACACCTCCAACTCTGGGTCCAGAGCTCAGGTTAACCCGTTGTCCCCACAGCAGACCACAGTTCAGGAGAGATTTTATCATGGGTGATCACAAGGAGCAGGACTGAGGCTCACCGGCAGCTCGGTGAGGACAAAGCTAGCGTTACCTCTAATTAACTGCCATCACAAGCCAAATAAACCAAAAAATGTGGCTACTTAGCAGAGGTGGTATCACAACCTGCACCCCCAGTGCAACAGTTTGCCCAGGCCAAATGTCCAGGTCCCTCTCTGGACCCTCCCTGTCCTTACCCTGGCCACAACAGCCCTAGCTCACCCCAGCTTGCTGGAAACCTTCAGCCGTGACTCGCCACTGCTGACATGTCCTTCCAAACCCCCAAAGGCTGTTGGCTCCATCCCTTGATTTCTGTTGGATTTGAGAAGAGCAGACAGAGCTGGGTGTCTGGTGCTTAAAAAAAATCCTGAACTCTAGAAGCAATAGCAGAGGCGTAATTTGTTGTGGGATTAATTCTTCCACCTCAGTGCTAACCTTAATGAGCCAAAATAAATATTTCATTCCTCCTGTCACACTGTGTTTATTTACCACGAGCTGCCTGCCTGTGGTAGGATTGATAGGAGCAGAGCTCCTGTGCCCAGTGCTTATCCAATGCATTAATGTCACGAGAGACTTTGATCCCACTCATCACACACTGAAGCACCCTCAGCCCTCTGGCCAGAGGAGAGGCAAAGGCTGAGGAGCTGCAGTATGAGAGCCAGGGGAGGACCAAGGGCAAGAGACATCTCTGGCAGGCAGACAGATATCAGTAAGGCACCCTAGAGAACAGCAATCTTCTAATGGGAGGGATGGGATGAATTACCTCCTGGTAGGAATATGGGGCAGAAGAAGGCTTAAGTGAGAATGAAGTAAATAAAACAGATTTCCAGCCCTCTTGTCTAGATGGGAAACCTTGATGACATGAGTTTCCAATTTGTTGCCAGCAAGACTCAATCGGCAGTTTGTGCAGAGCCATCCAAGAAAAAAAGCACCAAAAACAGAGGGCTTTTCTCCACCTCCTTCTCTGCACATAATTTATTTTGTGCTGTCCTTGCGAGGGAGGAGTGACAAGCGCTGATGGCAGCAGTGTCAGATAAGTATGATACTTTCTATGAACTGCAGCCAGCTCACCAAACCAGCGTGTGATTAATGACAGGAAAACCATGGCCTCGGTTCACTTCTCTGTCGATCATCTCTGCGGGTATGCATAACATTTCCCTTTAATTCCTTGTGGAGGGGATCTGCTGAGTTTAAATTATGCTCAGCAATCCATGGTCTGCGTGATATGCTGGTGCACTTGCTTATACCAACGGTGGCATTGCAAAGACAAAAAGCAACCAGGAGTTTATCGTCATAGCAAGGCTTGCAGCTTGCAAAAAGGACGGGCATTTTCCTTGTCTGACTCAGACTTTCCAGACTGAAATCTTTTGGTTGTACATTAAAAGCATCAAATGTTGCCAGAAATAGCTTTTAAATTCTGTGCCTTAGGAGAGAGAAAAAATTTTATTTTCAAAAAAGCACCAGGTTTTGTGTCAGCTGCCTGACTGTCTTCGTGTTGAAATGACAGGGGGGGAAATTCCTTTAATTCAACTGGAAGCCATGCTACCCTCATAATAATCATGATTACGGTCAAACTTGCAAATGAGTATCTCCCCAGTGCAAAGAGATCATTTGTTTCTGCTTTTTTATCTCCATAAACTAGAGCTTCTTCTTGCCTGCCATCGTATTCCAACCAGCACAGCTCCCGGCTGAGGAAAAGCGCTTGCTGGCTTGCCAAGACAACATTCTTTTACATGACTAGCTCTTTCCCCTGTAGTTATTAATGTGTCACATCTCATAGGCTCAGATTGTCTAATATTATGGGAAAATCTACTAGAAGGAGAGAAAAATAAAGGAAACTTCCAGGGAAATTGATTAAAGGGAAATAAGATATTTGACCCAAAATTAATGGAACAAAATATGGTCAATAATAGAAACTATTTAAATACCTCAGATGGACACACAGTTCTTTAGTAATAAGTTTTGTTTGTTTTGTTTTTTACCACATCGGAATATCTATTATAAGAACAAGATTTTAGACTCCTTCTCTCATGCCAAGTGCAATTGTTTGTATTTTACGGGATTCATGAACACAGCTTGGTATCAGCAAACATGGATCATATGAAACCAGAACTGTGAGACTCTTTGGGATGGTTTAACCAAGATCTATCAGAATAAAAACTGTGACACAGAGCAAATGGTACCCCGAACACTTACACCTTGCAGACACTTGTATAAAGCATTTTTTGGTTGCCGACAACATGGAGTAAAACAAGTTGCCTCACAGGTGCTACTCTGAACTCCCTTCAATACTGCTCCTTCTCTGCTCCATGGATGCTTCAGCCAAGGAGTAGAAACATGACTCCAGAGATGGATCACTCACCAAGAAAAGAGTTTCAGCTCACAGTGAAAGGTAAATCAAAGCAAACGAATAGAACTAATGCTACAGAAACTGCCTAAACAGTTTGAAAATGGTGATTGGGTCTGCAAATACCAAAGCCCTCGAGTGGCTTGTTGTTATGGCTGAGTTCGAAGAGACAAGTTAACTCAGTAACCCCTCACGCCAGCGATTTCACCACCTTCTGCAACAACAGCTCTACGAGAGCCCTGCCTGGCCCAGCAAGAGCCGCACATGAGCCGGCTTATGCCTATGCATAAAACACAGACCTGCACAAGCAGGGATGGACATCTGGGCACGCAGAAGTGCAGCATGACTAACGGCACCGGGGTGTGCAGGCAGGGAGCCGGGCGAAGCAGCACGCTGCGGCGTGGTCCTGTTGGCTGTGGATCCCAGGGACGCCTCACACCGCCGCACCTGCGGGGCTTGCTGCCATTTCACAGACTCAGCATGGAGCAACACTCGGGAGAAGGGATTTTTCTCGCCTTCCCAGCACCACATCTACAAGACAGTGACTTTTTGTCCCTAAGTAAGTGATGGCCTGTTGCTACAATTACCAGAGGACTTTCAAACGCCTTTGCCTATTCAGGCTTCAGAACGAATCAACAAGCAATGAGAAAAATGCTGCAAGCTGCTGAATGTGTAGGCTTGTCTGGATATGAGGTCCATTTTGAGGCATAACTGATCATTTAACACCATATCACCTCCTTGGTCCTCCCACACAGCTGCCTGGGGAGGAACTTGCTCCGGATGATGCTTTGAACCTGTGAAATCCCCTCCTAAAACCTGTCAAGTGCTGAATGTGACACAGATGAGGTGGAATCAAACTGCCCCATGAAAAGCAGATACTTCACAGTTCTTGCTTCATTGCAGCTAATGATCTGCTGACACCGGTGGGAGTTTCTAGCTGGGATCGGCTTCTGCTGAGGAGAGCACTCAGATATTCTGTTGGTAGCAACAGTGCTCTCATGGGAACCCCACTGGTAGGGAAATGGCCAGTTATCTTAAAGCTGCTACTTACTAAGGCTTTCCCAGCGGGATATTATTAACAGCTACCAGACAGGAGAGATCTTACAGGAGAGTCCCTGAGGATACAGGTTCCCAGCTGGCCATGTCAAAAAAATTAAAAACAAACAAAGGAAAAAAAAGATAATCCCAGCAGCACATGATAGTGGGAGATAAGGAGAAAATGTCACAGAGCCCCAGTGTGCTCCGTCTCGGCAGGGCACCTGAGCTCACCTGAGACTGGGAGCTCTGCAACATGTGCAGATTGTCTGGGAGAAACTGAGATTATCATCTCTGGTGTGATTTAGTCTGCATTACTAATGCTGGCTCAGCCAACTAATGTTTTTAACCATCTTCCCAGAACTGGGCTGAGATCAGTAAGTGCTACTGAAATGCAAAAACGTTGCTAAATATGCAACATACGTTCTAAATGGAAGAGGCTTCTTACTCCAGATCACTTTATACTCTGCTTCCATGAGTTCAGAAAAGCACAGTCTTAACTTTTCTCTCCAAATTGCCAGTATATCCCATATTCAAAAAAAAAAAAAAAAACCCCAAAACTTTCTCTTTCTCTTTTTTTTCTTGGGAACAAACACATTTTTTTTTCTTGTAGGAGCTCTGCTGTCTGCTATGCAGCCAATATTTTCATATTTTAATTATAAAAAACATAAAAATAAGCTACTTATACTGGTATCTCCCCTGTTGCTTTTTTTTATGTCCCTAAGAGTCATCAAAGCAAACATATCTCAGAATAAATGCCTAGACATCTTAAACAAGCCTTGCAAATAGCAGTCATTGCACAGGCAAATGAAGTATGCGCATACAATTCGGGAAAATGCAGTCTTATTCTGTAAACCATGACTGGACTTCTGCTTGAACACTCTTTGGTGATGGGCACAAATACAATGTGCAATTGTGGAAGAGTCTTAGACATGCCAGGCTAACTCTTTCTGAAAGAGATACTTGCTTTTCCTGTAGGAGCATTTGCATAAGTGGGGTGTGATCTGCAGGGCTCGCTGCACGGCCCAGGGACCATCCACCCTCTGCTCTGGGCTCATGCCATGTTTCTGCACAGTGGATGGATGAGTTGCACTGTGCGTTTCCCCACCCCAGTAGCTCCCCATTGCTGGCCAAAATGGGCTGTTTCCACTCGGAAAAGAAATTGAAGGAGAAGCCAGGTGATTCTCTGCCGCAACTCCCTCCCTACTCACAGAAGCTGGAGTTTGCTGAACGTTTCCTTTAGCAAATGGGCCTTTGTTTCAGCAGAGACATGTCTGGGGTGGAGGCCACTATTCTTTCAGCCATCTGGTCCCATAAAGGATTGTAACTGTTTCCTGTGGAGAAAGGTGGTGGCTCCTCCCGCTAGTCTCCCCTCCTCATCACTGTGCCCAGAGACTTCACTCAGCCGCCAAAATGCTCTGATAGTTGGTATCTTCTCATAAACACTGCCAAGACATCACACGTATCCATCATCCTCACCTTCGCTTTGCCTTGTCTATTCATTTCTACTGTTTTTTCCAAAGCTGCCATCAATAATTCACTAGTCACAATTTCTCTTGATTTCCCATCCAAAATTGGCTCCTCTCTTCTTCTAAGCAGTTGTTATTTAAGTAAAGTCTGCATCTCAATAAATAAAACTCACACATGAGAAACTCTTCAATGACTTTCTTCACATGATTTATGGCAAGACAGGTTCTGCTAAAGGGGTGAGTCATTCACCAAAGGCAGAGGAAAACTGTTCATTTGGTATTTGTGAAATCCCCAAACCGCTGAAAAGGCACCATTTACCAACAAAAAGCATCACAGGATGCACACAAAGCAGCAAAGTGGGTGGAGCCCTTCCAGAAATGACTGCGACACGGGGGGCACCTCGGAGGCCTCTCTTTCTCAGGATCCAGTACGTTAAAATGAGTGGGAGGTGCAGGTTTCTCAGCTTACAGCTTATAGGATTTGCCCCATAGAAATCAAAACTGCAAGTTTTCTTCTTCCCTCAGGGGAATACCAGAACAACCCGGGGTTTCCCTCCTTCATCTGCAGCCTCCTGAGCTGCACAGCCCTTAGCACTGACATCTAGAAAAAACAATAACCAGGAAGCGCCTGAGCCTCTAAATCAAACCTGTTTCTTCATCTGAGTTGTGCTCCTGCCACAGCTCAGCTCAGAGGACTGCGGTGACTCCTTTGGCAGACAGGACTGGCCACAGTGCTAGGCTCCAGTCCAGGTTTGAATTCAAAATCTCCCACCACCTGCCAGCTTGTGGATAAGCAGTTCTGGTTATGCCTCCACTCAAAATAAAAACACTCCCAGGAAGGCAGGCGGCTTGCATGCTCATGCACAAACAGGAAGAATGTATGTATATACGCACACCCACGTGGGCTCCCTGCTCCCAGACAAGACCTGTTAGCCAGAAAGACCCAGCAGCACCACACTAATAAATAAAATTTGCAAAAGCCCCAAAGTCCCTCACTGTCCTCCCAAGCTCTAAGCACCGTGAAGAGCCACCTGGTGCCAAAGCTTATTTCAGGAAAGGGAGGGTATATAGGCAAGAGCCGCAGGTCACTCAAACGGTGGCGCAGACCCAGCCAGCGCAGGAGGAGCAGAGCAGAGCACCTTGCGTTTGCCTGTCTGAGCATGTGAGGTTTTTCCCCTCTGTGCTAGCTTGGAGCAGAGGGACAAGATGATCATTGCTGCAAGAGATGGAGAAGGAGCAAATCTCAGGGGATACTTACAGCATTCGATGGGGTTCGACGCTGCTTGCAGAGAAACGATCCTGCCGTTGGACTCGGGGATGTGCACGCGGAATACGAGCCGGACGCGGGTGTTCTTCCTGCCAATGTCCGTCTCTCCCTTGCGCAGCTCGATGTCTGCGTTCCTCAGCTTCAAAATCCCCGCGCAGTCAATGCTGCCAAACACACACACCATTTAGCTTAACATTTCTGCTCTCAATCAGCTTGGAAATAGGCAACAGTTGCGAGGATTAAGCTGTTTTGCTTTGATCTCCGGGTTAAGAGCAGCTCCAAATACTTGTTCTGCTGAGGATCTAGATATTGTCATTTCAGCAGTTACAGGGGAAGAAATCCCAGACACACAGCGAGTGAGGGACGCTGCTGGACCCCTCTCTGAGGGGTCTGGGCCCGGTGGCTCAGCGTGTCCCAGGCACGTCCCAGCCGAGGGCTAAGGTTGGCCTTTATTCTGGGGACAGCTGAAGCCACTCTCCAAACATTCTAACCCCAAGTTTTATTTCCCTCTTGTGTTAAGCACGAGAGTGCACACGGCAGAGCCCGCCCCGGCCCCCCAGGGCAGGGAGAGTGAACCAGGAGTGCACACGGGGGCAGGCAATAAGCTGAGCCTGCGCCGGAGCCTTCCGCGAGCTAGAGAGCATTAAAGCCTCCCACCGCCAGCTCTGCAACAGCTCAGTGCCAGAGACTGCGCAGCAGCTATTGCCTGCACGTGGGCAAATTAGTTCAGCTCCGCGGGGAATCACAGCAGCTGAACCAGCCAATTGTGTGCACCACCCCGGCCTGTTTTCCCCACAGGTTGTAACACAAGCATTGATTTCTACTCCAAAGCAGGAAACAAACTGCTCTCCCCTCCTTTCAGACAAGTTGGGTCCTACTGCTAGAACTGGGCTTTCCAGCCCTGGTCCAGGTGACCAGGTCATCCTCTGAAGCTCTGGGATGTTGCTCCCAGCCAAGGCCATAGCAGTGCAGAAAATGGTTCTCTGCTGCCATTCACCGTGTCCCTATGCAAAAGGAGGATGCAGGGAGCAGGACGGGCCTGAACGGCAATGAAAGGATTAGGCTTGCTTAAACCAGCACTGCGGCTTAATATTGGTGTGTGTAAGTGCAGATTAACTTCTTAAGAACCCAGTGCAATCTAGCAAACACGTCTGTCAACATTAGAGCATGTGCCAATTAATAGTTACAGAATCTGAGATCTTCAGCTTAGCAACAGTCCTTGGAGGGAGCACTGTTATTACATGGGCACTGTCAACCCATTTTGACATCAGTTTTAAAGACACAGTGCTTTTTTTCTTACAATATGAATTAAAATCACATTCTGGGAGGCATAAACCCCAAGCTGTTTCCTACACCCCCACTGTTCCTTGCCATTGCATGTGTGCAGGGGTTTATTACTCCAGGGTTACTCGTTAGGAGCAGACAATCATGTTCCATTCAGCACTTGGCTGCTTATGTTTAAGATGTGGACATTTATTTATTTCCTTGGGTGCAGAGGGAAGGAGAGGCTTGAAGGAAATGGAGCAATGAGGTACATTTTCTGAAAAAAGATATATAAAGAATGTGGATTTTGCGATGAAGTAGGGGGGCTTAAAAACATAGCTGCTCTGCCAATTTTGTCAGTATCCTCTGAAGGATGGAGATATAGCTCTTCCCTCTGCAGAGCAATCACTCTCATGCTGCCTGGCACACATTCAAGCCTGAAGTTCCAGACTGGTGCCCACTTCATCCCTCTGCCTCCATAAAACTGGAAGGAGTAATACAGAAAAGATGTGCCTGTACTTGCTTTTCTGTTAACGTATTACAATAAGAGAGCGCGATTTCATGGCCAAAGCACTTGGCTGAGTTCAGCAGAGATGTTTTCTATTCCATTGAATGTCGTGAAATGAACCGTACACCTTTCCTCTGCTGTCTACTGCTCCTTGAGTCTCATTGCATCACTTCAGCATAAGGACTTCAGATTCAAGTCTCATGTTCCTTAGTGCCCTACAAAACCATTCTGACTTTTAAGATGACAAATATTACAATATAGTCACCGCAGCAATTGGAGTAAAGAGCAAAAAAACCTGCATGGTGAACCAACGAATGGTAACTCTTCAAGCATCTTTAACCCAGGTGCTTGTAACTGCTCATGCTTTTGTAAAAAGGGTCTTACACTCATATATCATCCTGGTGCCCTAGAAAGGGGAGTCCCTCCAGACCAGACATCGTTATTCATTTAAGTGACTCCTTTCCATAACAGAAAGAACTTCACATGCCAATTTAATCCTCCCCAACTTTGCTAATAAAGAGAAATATGCTTACGTTGCTTTCATGTTGTTTTTGGGTTCCAGTGGGATCTCTAAAACTTTGGTGTTGCCAATGATTTTTTCATAGCTGGTGGTGGTGACAGTTTTTCCCGTAATGCGATGGACTTGATAGAAAGCGTGAGGTTTAAGTATCCGTTCGTCTGCTGTGCCAATGAAGATCTGAAGACCCAAGGGTTTGTTCTCCATGTAACCGTGAAGCTGGCAAGACATTAAAAATCTATTATCACATACTGGGCTTCCAATGCCTTCATGTCAGGAAGCGAAATAGATCTACACATATATACAGATATGGAGATACACAGAGACGTAAAGATATGTGTAGAACAGACTCTTTCCTATTCTCAGAGACAGACATCCTCTTAAGTGTATTTGTTGGAATCCATGATACCTAGGGAAGGCAGCTAATGGAAAACATGCAATAAATAGTTATAACACTAAGTGTATCAGGAAGAAAAAAAGAATATATCAAGAAGAAAAAATTCCAAACAAGTTCTCCATTATCAGAAATTTGTTGGTTGTCTCCAAAACAGACTGATGAATCCCCTCAAAAGGTACATTTTTGAGTATGCTGTTTAATTTGCAGTGATTGATGCCCAAATGGGGTTGAAAAGATTTTTCTCTGTGAGGTGGAAAAAGCTGCCAAGCGGAGATGACTCCCCGCACCTGCAGCCTTGGGCAGCGATTCCTGCTTCCCGTCAGCAGGAAACACAGTAATGACAGAAGAAATTTTCCTGCTTGCATTTCTGCAGGTATACGTGGTGCTCCCATATGCACCTTCTCCAGACCTTATCAAAGCTAATGGAAATGTCTGTTGACATAGCGGACTTTGGATTAGGCCCTATGTGATGTCCAACTTGCAAACACTAATGCTCAGTGAAATGACTTTGCCTCAGCTCAGCTTGTGCTTTCTACTTCGACTGCAGTTAAAAAATATGGGGCATTTTCCCCCTAAACATGAAGTATCTAGCAAATGTGTCTGTGGCTCCCCAGTTCAAGAAAGATGAAGAGCTACTGGAGAGAGTCCAGTGGAGGGCTACGAGGATGATGAGGGGACTGGAACATCTCCCCTACAAGGAGAGGTTGAGGGAGCTGGGGTTGTTCAGCCTGAAGAAGAGAAGGCTGCGAGGGGACCTTATAAATGCTTACAAATATCTGAAGGGTGGGTGTCAGGAGGATGGGGACAGACTCTTTTGAGTGGTGCCCAGTGACAGGACAAGGGGCAATGGGCACAAACTGAGGCACAGGAAGTTCCGTCTGAACATGAGGAAGAACTTCTTCCCTCTGAGGGTGACGGAGCACTGGAACAGGCTGCCCAGGGAGG
>Ga0065711_1000178_pt1 | contig 86139 bp, 36 predicted proteins | sample Hoacrofraction12_FD_59098 | JGI IMG/M metagenome (GOLD analysis project Ga0065711, IMG submission 59098) | Hoatzin crop microbial communities from Cojedes, Venezuela - Epithelial fraction 12 v2 (version 2) | ecosystem: Host-associated > Birds > Digestive system > Esophagus > Crop | place...
GAAGAAGTTCTTCCTCATGTTCAGACGGAACTTCCTATGCTTCAGTTTGTGCCCATTGCCCCTTGTCCTGTCGCTGGGCACCACTGAAAAGAGTTTGGCCCCATCCTCCTGACACCCACCCTTGAGATATCTATAAGCATTTATAAGGTCCTCTCGCAGCCTTCTCTTCTTCAGGCTGAACAAGCCCAGCTCCCTCAGCCTTTCCTCATAGGAGAGATGCTCCAGTCCCCTCATCATCCTCGTAGCCCTCCGCTGGACTGTAGGTTCAAGACGCAACTCTATGAAGGGATGTCAGACAATACTGCTTGCATCTTACTGGTGCTACTGTCTCTAGAATGCAGACTTCAAGAGTAGATGGCATCAGAGCACTCTTCCATGCTAACTGTTTGAAATGATACAAAAGTTTTGAGAGATTAGATACCTATAGATGAGCAGAAATGTGTAAATTTAAAAACTTCTGCCTGCAGAATGCACAAGATCGTTAAAACTGACATCAAATCTTATAGCTACATTTGAACACACCTTAAAGCCAAAACAGGCTTTTCCAAATACAGTAAATAATAAAATGTAGCCGAGATGTCAATAGATCTTGAAGCCTTATAAATTGCCAAAGGAAGATTTTCTTCTTTCCTGAATTCTGCTTTATGGACAATTTAAAAGATACTAATAAAATGAGAAATTAAGTGCTTTTCATTTCTGTAAGGGATTGCATATCATAATAGTTCTTAAAAAAATCCATGAGGCCTTCTGGATTAGTACTGACTCAAATTACTCCTCTTCCTCGCAATGAAAATGGTTATCTCCATTCTGATACGCATGTAGTCTAGTCTATGCTTGAAAACGTTTGCTAATATAGTGAAGTTAGTTAAGGCTGTGATAGTTTAATGACATTTTTATTACATTTCCCACTGGCAAAAGTCCTTGTACAGATGATGTTTCATAAAACTCAGGAACTCATGAAAGCTGGACTGTTAAAAGCACTTTTTTGCCACTAGGAACTGCATCAGCTCTAGGAGGGGATGCTCACACAGTGAGGAAAAGTCTTCATTCAAATGTATCCATGGTAATAAACCTGTGGGTATCATAAGGGAACATCAGTAAGTGTTAACCTATCACAGTGAAGAGGAGTACATATTTCAGTGGAGTTTACATTCAGACTGTTAAGCATCTTAAGGTGAAGCTCCATATAAGAAAATGTGGTAACAAATTCTTCTCAGTCAGTAACTTGCAGCAGCCGTTTTCTGGTTCCTACTCTCTCATTATGGAAAAATGCAACAAAGATATTTCCACTCATAACTTCAACTCAGTAGCGGTATATGTAACAAAGAGTTAAATGCAGAGGATTGTGCTTTAGAGTTCCAGACCCCACGGGTTCCACAGTCAAAGAGACCCATAGGCTCTCTTGAGGACAGACACCCTTCCCCTCCCTCCTTGTCATCTGAGTGGATATTTGATGTTAAAGCATGGTATAACAAGATCCACAAGCCACATTACCTCTAGATAAAACAAGTTCAATGGAAAACATGGCTCTGGGAAGAATACGGAACATACAAGGGAGAACCTTGCATGGAGGTCTTGTCTTCCTGTTACAAGAAAACTCAGCAGGAGAATCTATGTAAACACCTGATCAAAAGACTTCAGGATGAGTGATGTTGTATGTGGTTTTAGTAAGGGTGAAAAATTACCTTCCAAGCACCAAACAAGGTTTGAGGTAACGGGACCTCTCTGTGATGTGGCTGTGAGTTGAAACCCTTTTGCTTTGGTAGCTTGTGGTTAGAAATAGCTTGAAGAATATATGGGTAGAGGTAGAGGAAGAACCTACTGCACAGTGAGGTGATGCTTAGAGGGAAACCTGTCAGATTAATAGGAATGTTGAATGTTTTCAGAAATAATCCTTCAGAAGCTTAATCTTTCAACTCAGCAGGTTTTTCTCCAGTTCTTCAAATTCCCATCTTGGAGAAGCATCCCTACCCTACTTCAAAAGCCTTTTTGAAGGTCAGATTACACTCTCTGAGTAGTAGTTCACATCACATGCCTCTGGAAACCAATTCTCTACTACACAGTTGTTTGGTAATTTTATCTGTTTTCTGCATGTAAGTCATCTAATAAGGTACTGCAGGGATCTGTGCCAAAAGTATCTTCTCTAGTAGACCTTCCTTTAGGAGTGAGAAGATTGTGTGATGAGAAACATAGGATAAAACACCAGTTACATATAACAGTGAGAAAGTAATCTATGTTGAATTTTAGCGAGATTGTTACTGGTGATCTTCCTATACAAATGTAATAGTGTAAACAAGCATTTTATTTCGCTTTTAGCATTTCCGTTTATGCAGATGCTCTCCTTCCTAGGAAGCTTATTCAGCTTCTGGACTTTCTGCTTGTCCTCAAGCTTTATGCCATATTATTTGGTTCTAATTCATCATACAGAGAATCAAAGTCATTAGTTATATTGATAACCTTGATGTCTTATGATTACTTATATATTAAACACAGTTAATAATGTTGGTAATGTAGCGTTCCCTGAGTGCAGTAAGGCTGGTGCGAAATATCTATCCTTATTAGGTAATTTCCTGTGCTAAGAGACAGCACAGAAATATCCTCCAGCATATGAAATATAGTTACATTCCACTTTAATAGAAGAGTCTCTGTGTAAAACACCATATTTTTAAGCCTTCCAATAGCTGCTTAAGGAATCTTTCAGTCTACGATGAATCAGATACTATGTCTTCTTCTTCATTGTTCTGAATAGCCTTTTTAACACACGCACAATTTCTACAATTACATTTATCATCTATTAGCCAATTACCCACTTCAAGATTTGCGTATGCTATTGTTCACTCCCTTCTCCTCTGTTTCTACTGAATTTTATCATCAGGACTGTACTTTTCTTCTATCCTTTTCCCCCATGTGGCTCTGATCACTTCCAGGCTGGTGTCTAAGGGGAGACTTGAGAACTGTCTCAGAGACAGAAGTGGACTGTTCAGCAACTTGCTTCTTTCTAGGTTAAAGTCAGGATTTCATAGTACAAGTAAAATAAGAATGAAATGCGTATCTATCAACTGATGCTGGTGAAATTCAGTGTGGGGCTTCGAGAGTTAATTTCCCATCATGTTCTTGATCTTATCCCATCGCTAATATGGTTTGCTTGTTGAGTTCCTTAGGGCGGGGAATGAGAGGAACTTGAGTGGCCTCTGGTTTTACCAGTGTATGAGGGAGGAAGTCTGCAGTGGCTGAAATTCCCCCTCACACATAGACCCAGGTGAGTGGTGAACAGGCTACTTTCAAAAGCAGAACCTGTGGCACATGGGCATAAATTGAAGGGGAACAACCCAGGCAAAGAAACTTCACTTTTCCAAGACATTAGTAATTAACTGCAAAGCGTGAAGGCATTTTGCAGAATGAGAGCATTCTCCCCTGGTAGCAAGGCCCCACCCTCTACATCCTGCCCAGGGCCCGCTCACCCCTGCCCCTGTGAGAACCTCAGTACGAAGGGCATTTGTTCAGTGCAGGCAAATACAAGTAAAAGAGTGGGACAAAGAGAGAGGAGAACATCACATAAAACGAGCTGGAGCAAAATCTCTACAAGAAATTTGAACACCTGACTGTTTAGATACAAGTCTACAAATCTACTTCTCACTGTTAAAGGCACTCTTCTGAGACAAGTCAAGTCATTGTACGGGACACGTAGTACTTTCTCTGTTTCCCCACTTGCTTTCTCCTTGCAGGAGCTAAAAAAGAAAAGAAATCACAAGAAACAAGTAAGAAGACTTTCACTGAATCATTTTGCTCTATTGCAAAGTTTATGAAGAAAATCTCATGGGCTTAACTTCTGTGTTTTGTAGAAACCTAAGACTGTATATTTGAAACTGCATACTCTTTTTCTCCTTTCTGCTAAGTAATGCCACCTAATTCCAACACAAGACCATTATTAAAGCACGTTTATGCCACTGCACTGTCCTCACAGAAGTTGTCAGGACTGTGTCTCTATGATACCTCACTAGAGTTCAGCATCACCATTATGGTTCATCCACAGCAGGAAGCACATCGTCTTCCACAGAGCACTGCACCCATATGCTTGCTTACTGGTGGCAGGCCCAGGCTCTGGGTTGCTGATTACACAGTGAGCACCTGCCCATGGCAGATCTGGCTCCGGGCAGACTTCCTGTTACAGCGCCGCAGCTCCCTGAAATGAGATTTATGCAAACTGGCCAAAAGCTGTGATGTCACAGCGCACTGATAGACCCAAGGGCTATCTCCCTTCTACAGACATTTGATAAAATCAGGAACTTCACATACAACTCGGGAAGAAGTTCACCTCAGAACCTATTAGGGCAAACTATGAAAACTTGTTAGGGTCTTTCTCCTATCCTGAGATCCATTACTGCAAAGGGACTTCACGGAGTCCGAGGATCTCATTTTTTCTTTTTTTTTTTTTTCTTTTTTTTCTTTCTCTTTTTTTCGTTTCATGTGATTTTTTCAAGTCAGTTATTCTGGATGTTTGAAAACTGAATTAAGAGAAATTCACTCAGAAGTTGGCTGAATGTTGCAAGCTTGCAAAATGGAAGGATTTCCCCTCATTCCCCCTGTGAGTATATGGGGTTTATTCCTAATATGGATCATTGGGCTCAGTAGAAAAAGGCAAAGTAAACCAGGTTTTCTTATTTGAGAATATCTCTGTTTTGGTCTGTATTTGTAATGCCAGGAAGTTGGGCTTAGGTCAATATATAAAAGCTAGTGACAACATTGCAATGAATGGGAAATTAACGTTTCCTCCCTAAACTTGTATCTGATTTTGACCTCCATTTGTTTTCACAGATTAAATGTATGGTATTTTTGTACAGTATGCGTGTAGCAAGTCACTGATTTTTTTTTTCTTCTGTGCCAGCTTTGTGATACGAGGCTGAGTCTTTCTTCAGGTTGTAATTCTTAATAATCTGGAGTTTCTGACGTAGTTTATGTATTTAACTATCTACCAAACTGTGAGAGAAGAGTTGCTGAATGCTGATTTTATGTACTGCAGATTTTAGGACTCTGTGCTCTTTGTAATGATGACATATTAGTTTCTAACTTCAGCTTCTCTTGAATTCACTTGCTATAAAAAAGCAATTGGAGAACGAGGGGAAAACCCCACAGCTTTTAATTGGGTCTTTCAATGTTTTCTCTAAGATCTATTTTTTTTGTGTGTATGTTTGTGAGCTTATTTCTTTCCTTTCTTTAACTCTGAAGCATTGTTACACTGCTGTAATTTATCGTGTGGTGAGTTCAGAAATTATTATTTATGAAGAACGTAATGTCGCTAACCTGTTGTTCATAAACAAACCTTAATGGGAAATCTCTAAGCAGGATGGGTAAAAGAGGCCCTAACTAAATATTATTAAGTTTGTAGAAGCTGAAGGGATGTCAGATAAGGTGTTTTACTTGGCTTTTTATGTGTCAGAGGACTTACGGTAATTGCTATATGTGTCCAGAAACTAGAAAGAGACAATGCAGATCCAAGAGTCTTTTTAACAAAACTTGTATGAAGTTTTTCTTTTTGTCTTGTCCCATCTCGTGAAGGCTAAAGACATGTTTCCTTATCTTCACCCAGAAAGATGGCCCTTCGAATTCCTTTCGTGTTTGGTATCCATGCTGACTGAAAAAATATGTCTTCTTTTCAGGAGACCCTTTGGTCTAGCAGTTCATCATTGTCCCTGAAATCCCCTATCTACCCAAAGGGTGAGAAGACCCTAAAAATCTTTTTTTCTTTTCTCAAATACACTGAGTTGCCCAGTGGATCTACTGTAAGTGCATCTGGATAGAAATCTAAAAATAAACTAAGAAAATGAAAAAAGTACACAGAGATTTCTCAACGTTACTTGTTGGGTTTGAAAAAAAATATTAAAAGAAACCCAAACCTTGTCCTCAACTACCCCAGAAACCAGCAGCTACATCTAAATATATATATATATAATTGTTAATTCTCTGTCCACTTATTCACTCATAGCCAACTTTTCTAGATTCTTCTTTTCAGTATTGAATTCCAGTGCATACGTTGAATAAATGGAGTGAAAATCTAACACAGTCTAGCCCATATTCTAATTTGTATTGCAGTTAGTATTCTGGCTGAACTCTGTCCGGATGAATGCTATAACAGGCAGTGAAAATACAATGATGTCTTACAGGAGCACTTGACAGGGCAATTTGGGTTTTACTTTTGTGCTTAAAATGTCCAAAAATTAATAATTTTGTGCTTTGTACTTTCAAAATGGTTTTAAGAACTTTGAGCACTGCCAGTTAGACCCTCACATGGCATTGTTATAAATGTCTGTGCCTCCTGGGACTTTTTCAGAGGGGAGAGGTGGGCCTGCTTCTAGACAGGGGTTTCTGTGAAGCAATACTTCCCTCCTCCACCCCTCCTCTTTCAGTTGAGGGTGGGTTGGTAACTGCCTTCCTCTTGACTATGCTAGGAAACTCTTGCCCTTCATTTGGAAAACACTGCTCAAATGGTTTAGGAGTATTGCATGTTTCTCTGAAGATTAAGAATTTTGTATGGTTCTGCAAACTGTGCCCATGTCTTCCAGTGCATGACAGAATCTACTTTTGCTACAGGGTGAAAAATTCTTAAGTCAAACAATTTACATAAAGAGGGCCCCAGTTACATGTGAATCCCTAAGTAGCCACCTGTAGAAATTACAGCTTTGAACGGAAGTGTATTTGTATGAGAGTGAAAATGCCCCACAGAAGCACCCTGTTCCATATAACTGTGTTGCCAGCATGGTCCAGTGAGGCTGGCCCAATGAGTGATTATGCCAACATTTTTACTCATCTTTTCTAAAACAGTTATACTGTAAATTTTTTTCCAAGGAAATACAGTTAATGTTGGCCTTAAAACTTGTCTCAGCAGCACATCATTGGAAAATGTGTGGAATATTTTTGAATCACATGCCAGCAAATAGTTATGTCAGGATAACAAGAAAAGATCAGCATTTAGAGAATTTGCAGTCACCTGGAATCATCTGCCAAAGTCTTGGTGAATAACAAGAATTTTCAGATTGCTATTCAATTGAGTCCCCTGCATCTCTCTTAACCAATGCCAACCAAGCTTTCTCCAAGTAGTTTTGTGGCTTTTCCCTTGATTTTCAGGGCAAAGAAGGAAGATGGAGGCAACTCTCCATTTATCAAAATCTGTGACAGATAAAGTATTGTTTGTTGACCTCTTACTTGAGGTTGGAATATGGTTTTAGATAGCATGCTGCACCTCACGGCATGTAGGAAAGGAGATATCAACTTCAGACCACAGCTATGGGTTGCTAAAAAAGCTTTCTGTCACTCTTTTACATGAAAACAATTGATAGAACAAATGACCATTGACATCAGTTAAATATTAAATTGTAACATAAGCCATTCTTTGCTTTTTGTCAAGGGAAACAAAACAGTTCAGTGTCATGGAAGTGCTATTAGTAAGTAAGATGATGAAATGGGTGTGTGGGTGGGAAGGTTCCAGAGAAGGACGGGGCAAGTGGGTAAAGATTGCTACAAGAGGCAACAGCAGCACATGGTGAAACCTCTTCTCTCTAGCTAGAGAAAAAGGTTTTAATAAAACTTAAAAAAAAAATCAAAACAGAAAGAGGTTAAAAACAGATTCTTGGAAATAGTTTCTCTAATGAATAGAGGAAAATATCCCACCTTCCCATAGGATGAAGATAGTGAGAATCCATACTGTACTGTTTCCTTTGACCACCACCTGATTAAACTTTCAAATATTTAATATAAGTCTTCCCATATTAGTTACTGTACCCTTGAAGATCAGACACCAAGATGGAAAGTGGTGCCAATTCAAGTCCTTTGTGGGGATGGATTGGTCCAGGCTGCATGAGTTACCAAGGATATACACACACATATTTTATCAAATGGATCGCTAAGCAGAAAGCAAACTCAAGGAAGAAAATTCCCACAATCCATAATAATAAAGAGATTTTAAGTCCCAGACTTTCAAAACAGAGCATGTAAAAAAACAATGATCTATGTAAAAGCAGACTGGTTTTCAGATGTTGAGTATCTGTAACTCGCTCTGCAGTCAGCCAGATCTGTAAATATTAAGGGAATCACTTTTTTAACAGTCTATTTAACACACCTTCCTTTAGCTCTGGTCATTGAATACACATCTGAACTTGTAAAACTACCTTCTGAATTGTAGAAATACTTCATTTTCAGCTGTCAGACTGTGAGACACTATTGCCTGTTACAGTATATTGAACTGAAATGGGGTCATTTGGAAAATCTTAGGGAAGAAGTGACAACAAAGGTAGAACACAACTAGAAAAAGTAAAACCTTCTTTCCCATGCCTAAAATTTGTACTGTTTATCTATTTTTGGACTGATGATTGGCCTTCTTGCCAAGCTATACTTACATAAAGATTTGAGTGATAGATCTTTTGTTGTAGCAGTGGAAATTTTATACATATCTAATTAAGCCTAGATTGCCAGGACACTTATTTCTATGGAAATTTGTTTACTTTTGACTAAATATTTATCAGAGCTACAACTTTTGATGCATTTAGATACAGAATTTTTTTATAATTCCAGTCAGTTTCTAGTATTTCCCTTTTAGTTGAAAGGAAACAGATTATTCTTTCAAGTTATATACATCTTTATGACCTTTTTAACCTCCATTACTCCCAACTAGTATGATGTACATTTTCCATTTTGGATGCTGAGGTCTCTCCTTTCACAGAATATGAATTCTTTCCTTTGAGTTATGAAAAATTAGCAATTCTGAATATGAAGGCAAAAACTTCATACATTCTTCAGGTTGACATGATTTAACAGGATGCATATATTTATGGAAAGGAAATGGGGGAGCAGGGTGAATTAATTTGCAAAGATAATAAAAAAAGATAATAAATAACACAGTCTCATTACTTTTTCTCATCAGAGATCAGAGTACACCACGGGTCTAAGGAATGAGTACAAGCGAATGCATATAACCAATCATGGTTAGAGAGAACACAAAGAAAATATATAGAGGAAAACCAGAAACATCAGAGAGAATCCACACTGTAGTGTCTCCTTTGACCACCCTCTGAAATCCAGAAAATAGGTTATACTTCCAAATAAATCCTTGTGCAGATGAAGGGCAATTCTATTGGAATCATATTGATTTGGAAAGGGAGACTGCACCTATATCCTCTGGAGACCAGAAAGAAGAGGACTTCCTTCACTGGTATCCCTGCTGTGGATACAATTAAATGATCATTTGCTCCTTTTACTTAGTCTTTCCCTTAGATTGCCTTTATTGTGGGTTATCACTTTCTCAAGATTTCCCCAAAACAATTATCCACCACCACAGATTATACTGGGAGCTGACAGCCAGGAAATGGATTTGCTCCTGAGGCTTTGAATATTGCATGGATGTGGTGCCCAGTTAGTGTGTATTCTAGAAGTCATAACATTTTAGACAATCCTACCAGTGCATTTCAATATGATATGCTAATACAGCACACAGCTACTACTAAAGATCTAACAAGGCCCAAAGTAATTTCTAAAAGTATTTTCTATTCCTCTGTGTTCTAACATCTAAATCCTCTGGGAATATTTCCCTCTTTTTCTTGATCTAATTTCTTCAACGTCATCACAGAAATCACATTCCTAGAAAAGGACAATCTTTAAATCCCAAAATTCCAACAGAATGAACTGAAGGAGTTAACTAGAAGAATTAAAGAGTAGAGTTAACAAGCAAAGGTAACTGATACAGTTTTCACCAGAAAAAAAATCTTTTCCTTTTGCCAGCTGCTTATCTATCTCCTCCATCTGGATTTTAATGGCAGCTGCTGCCTTAGGTTTCATGTTCTCGAGCAGTCTGAAGGAGAAAGAAAAAGAGAAGCTCACCTGCATTTCTGGCATGCTGTCACCATAGCCTAAGCTTAAAGAATGTTGGTGTTCCAAAAATGAGACAGATTTATGGATGGAGATATGGATTTAGGACATACAGATAGGCATATGAACATAAAAAATATGTCCATCACATAAGTTATCATGTTGTTTGAAATACTTGTCCTTTTCTTTAAAGTTACTTATGCTAAAGCCATTAACAGAAGAAAAATCTATTAGTACCTCCTAAAAATAATTTCCTTTCAGATCAAACAGCAAGAAGGTGTTTGAGTTCCACATTTCTGTTGACACCAAAAGAATTTGTTCAGGTTTGAAGAAAATATTGTAACAAACTTAATTGGACAGAAGTTTAGCAAAGCCCTGTGAAGGACATTGCCCTGCTCTATCTCTTCATTCTGGAAAAAGACAAAACCAAGCAAAACATGGGGAGGAAGACAAGTGGGAAAGTTTGCCCTGTGTCACCTTGTTTTAAGAAGATAGAGAGGACTTTAATTCTACAGCTAAGCATCCGATAGGTCAAAACTCGGTATCTGCCCCACATTTGGACCTTTCAAGTCTTCTCTCTGCATACCTAACAGCCCTGTGCAGCTGTTTTGAACCAGCAAACAGTTACAGTTCATCTTGGACAAACACTGAGAAAGAAAATGTTTTTATGCCCTCTGCCAATGTCATTACCCTCCTACAAACTGCCACTATTTAGTGAGAGCTCCTAGAAACACTCAGAATAATGTGCTTGGGCAAGACAAGTTTCTGCTTTCTCTTTTGTGTAGAGGAGGAATAATAATAATAAATGTCTGTCACTACCAAAGAAAAGGTTTTCCTGCTGTGCTGGTATGATGGCATCTCGGCTTGGGCCTGATGTCCAAGAGCTCTCTAAATAGTATCTGCAGAATGTTGGAGGGCAGGATATCAAGAACTTGTGTAATACCACAGAACAAGTTTTGCTACACAGACTGGGTCTAAAGAGATGGATTACTCTGGGGTTTTTTCTGCAAACCAGTGTTTGGTGTCAAGGGTTTTCTTCCTGCTGATTCAATAAGAATTTGAAGCCTCCCCCTTCTTTCCCTAGGCAATATAAGTATCTCCCCTTCACTAACTACATGAATAATTTTGAAAGGATTTGTGTAAGCTTACACTTCTAAAAATTCCTTTTCTCTTTACAGCCTTCTGAAGATATGGTACCCTATGACTCAGACCTCTACCGACAGCCCCATGACTATTACCAATATCTCAACAGTGATGGAGAGAGTCACGGTGGTAAGTTAAAAAATATCTCCTTGGAGCATAAAGTCTCATGGGATACCACAGGAAAGAAACTTAGGACATTCAGGAAAAGAACAAACATGGTGCTGCGATCTATAATGTATAGGCACACACTTTCAAATCAGAAAGGAACAACATTTTATTATGCTTAATGGCACTGTTCCAACCCAGCAACTGCAAGACAGTTTCTCTGAAAGAGAATTTTAGAAAGCACTGAATGATGCAAGGAGCTTCCAGGACATTCAGTGTATTGCCAGGAAGGTGGGCTCTCGTGTTCTCTATCCTTCATTATCTTCACTGTGTTCTTACATTCCTCTGCAGATCAAAAGCACACTGCTTAGTTCAGAACTCTTTGAGGACATGGATTTGCAATACTGTATTTCTTTTCTTGTGTTCCCATCTTGAATTCCTGTTTGACTTAGGTCCTAAATACGCTATACGTGCCTTCATTTTAATTATGTTTCCTTGGTATTTGGCCTTTTTAAACTCCATATATTTCTCTCTATCTTTTGATTTCTTTTGCATGCTGCCACACCTAGCTTTAACTTTCAGTCTTCCTTCAGTACATCCAAGTAGTTCCTCTCTCTAAATCTATGTAAAACTTCCTGGTAGCTGTTTCTACGTAAACCTAGCTCAATATAAAAATACTGTATGATTATTCATCACTTCAATTTATGTAGGTGATTTCAAAGTCTTGGTTTCTTTGTATTTGGATGTCTTCTGGGCACTGGACTCTAAATCAATATAGAGGGGAGAGTCATGCTATGTGAATTTTGTCTTCTGTGCAATACAATGGTCCAGCAACACCACCCTGGAAATATCAGAGTCAATATTGACTCAGAAAGGAAAAGCACCGTTGTACCATATCACTTGTGGCAGTCCCTTCAGATCCTGGAGTTTCCCTAAAAGACTCCCACTGATACAGCAACTAGAGCCATCACTGCTTAATTTAAGACATCTTTCAACTTCACAGCACAGCACTGTTTTATCTTTGGCAACAGAAGCTACCTTAAGGGGCAGCAAGTTACAGAATAGGATTGTTCTCGGCATTTAACTGTGAAAAAGTCCTACCTAAATTTGTTCTCTACATTGCATTCAAGAAATACCTATGATATTCTTAACACCTGGACACAAAGAATTAATTCAGGTTTTATAAGTTATCTCATGGCATCTGTCAAGCCACATTAATCAAACCCCACAAATTCCACGCGGAAATTCAGGGTTTTTACATTATAACCTGTACCTGTTTACACACCCATAAAATGAGGATAACATTTATTATCTCAAAAGGCAATTGTGACCATTAAACAATAAATATAAAAGATGTCATATAGGAAAGAGCACTGGGACATAACTTTTCTGTCATTAAATCTATGCTACCTCAAGGAACAACATCTCTTTATCTTTCATAATCTTATCATCCCACCTGGTTTACTGCCCATTTTCCTGTTGGAAGGCTGTTCCTAAGCTACGCTGCTCAGCTCATTAACACATTTTTACTCATCACAATGAACCAAAATCTCAAAAGTCGCCTATGTGGGTTATGGCCTAAGTAGTATCTAAACATCCACTTTGAACAGAAATTTGTCTCTTCCTAAACTTGTGTTGCATTTGTCCTAAAGACCCAAAAAGACATTGTTTAATGTTTTAACTCCCACAGTAAGTGGTTATGGAAGAGGCCAATTAATCCCAGCCTGCACATTACAATCAAATTTTTATTCATGAAAGCACCTGTAACATAGTTTTTTGTGTTTAAACATCTAATACGCCCTATGGTTTTCCAAATTGCTCACAATCTGAAAGAGCAAGGAACAACCAAAGAATACAAAGGGAAGTGAAAAACACAAATTAACACACTTTGCTTATTTCCTATAAACACTGAGAAACCCACCTTTGGCTTTTGTTTTGTTAATATGACAAAAGTATTTGGTCTTGAGAAGAGATGTGGAAGAGCAGGAAAGGGATGTCACAAACTACTTTTAGAAATACGTACTAAGTGTTCAGAACAATGTGGAAAAAAGCACAATGATTGAAAAATGATGAAGAAAATGGCTAAATAAGGTGCTGAAGTGATAGCAGCAAAGTGAAAGAGCTGAGAACATGATTAGATATGAAAAAAGAAGAAATAAGTAGGACAGAATTGTGAGAGAGAAGTTCAGCTTGGGGTACAGTGAGATCACTGGCAATACATAAAAAGTAATTTTGCAGGTCTACTCAGTAACATTGTGGATCTCAAAGAAAAGTTACCAAATAAAGTAAATAGATACTGCAAGACAATAATATTTCTGACTTTGCTGATAAGGGACTGCTAAAGAAATAGAAAGTCTTGCTCAAGTGTCAGACTAACTCTCACTGCTAGTAAGCTAATTTTCTGAAAGGGAGATGGCAATAGTTTAATCAGTATCTCTGCCACGTGCATTACTGTCACTTTTCTAGAACATAATGCTGAAGGCAACCCTTATTCCATGTTTACATGAGTAGGCAGTAAAATGCACACAATAGTGTGTCACTAATTTAATACATAGGAGATCATTGCCAATAACTGAACACTAAATTTAGCAAGCAAAAACACACCACAAAAATATCCACATGTTCATCAAAACATGCATTGTTTCCATTTATTTTGTATACTGTAACTATTTTGTAAATACTGCAATAAACACAGAGACACAGTCATGCAGGACAGAAGCTACTTCAAGTGATCATGTATTAGTCCATCACCCTACCCTAAGCTTGTATGCTAGTAAGTCTGTAAATGTAATACAGCATATTTTGTAACACTAATGCAATCTTAGTAATTACAAAATTCCACGGCAGCTTTATCTCTACGTTATTACTAAACGTTATTGGTTTAGTAAAAACAACTTATTGGATTAAGCTGAATTCTGACCCTTGTTCACTTTGTTGCTAGCCTCATGGAACTTACTAGATTTCATGATTTGGGATTTTATTTTCATCCCACCTCCTAGAGTAAAATGATCATTTAAGAATCTCCGCTTTGATTTTGTTTGGATTTTTGCCCACATAGAGGTGGAGGAAAGTCCAACCACGTGAACGTTGGTCTTAAATGCTATGTGCAAAACAGAACTCCAAACTTCATTAAAAAATCCCCTCTGTTCAAAGCCATTCTCATGATTTGCTGGGGCCTGACTCAGATTTTTGAATATTTGACATTATTAAAACCATTAAGTTTGTAAAGTGAGAGCTAATGAGATCCTACTGTTGTTATATATAAGACCGCTGCTCTGCCTAGGAGCACAGCATTTCACTCAACAGAAAGTGATTCTGTAGGGAATGAAGACATGCCTTTTCCACTGTCATTCAATATTTTTCTCATTTCCTCTACGGGTTTTTTCTTGGCTTGTTTTTTTCAGATAAGCGAAACACAATGGAAACATCTAAACTGTGCAATGTGGCACTGTGTAAGAAACCCTCTCCTAGTTGAAAATGAGTTGGAAAATCTGTACAGTACAGAGCAGAACCACCCAGAGACACTAACTCAGACCTCACAAGTATAGCCCTGTCAACAGTCGTCTCCTTAGACCGGGCAGAGTGCTGTGCTGACAGAGCTGTCACGTTTCCGGTTCAAGCGCTGGCTCATGAATTTCTGCATGGTTTTGCACTACGTGATGCAGATTTAGGCTGTTACTCCACATTATAATAAATACATTCCTTAAGCCTATTTCATATTCTAACTAACGGTTCTAATATTATTCATCTATTAAAACAGGAGCAAAGCAATTTACATTGGCCAGAAGATGACCGAGAAATTTCAGTTACATTTTCTCAATTGTAGAGCAAGTATCTACCTCCACGGTGAATATTAACACAATGCCTTTAGGTTCACTATTGCTGCCCAACAGGCTAACATCCTCTCTGTCATGGGCAGGAGTTCAGAATTCATGATTGTCCTTCCTCTAACCTTTCACTACATACAAGACCAAAACAAACATGATCTCCATGTCTCTATAACAGAGAATTTTTTTCACATCCTCTTTCACTTCACATGAAATTTCTCATAATGACTCCATTGTGCAGCTATAGCTTGGCTTTTAATGACATTTTCCTTTACCCAAAGAATAGACACTTTCCATTTCTAGAATTTTTCTCTCCTTTCTTTTTCTTCTGTCCACCTTTACATTTTTGAGAAAATAACAGGATTGCTACGCGTTACTGACACAACCCTAACAAAAACATAGAAGTAAATAGCTGCTGCTAACTCTAATAACTGCAGACACAGATATTCAGGGTTTTTTTTTGTTTTTTTTTAATATTTTCATGTGCAGCAACTTAGCCAGGATGGTTAACTGCAGAAGGGCTTGTGGAGACAGAATTCAGAATTTCTCTTTCAGTGTAACTAGAACAATACTGTTTTTCCTAAGTATCACTGTGAAATTATAGATAATTCAGAAATAAATAAAGACTTTTCCTCCTGTCACAACTTGAATATCTGAACATAAGTCTCTGTTGAAGTAATTTCTGACATAGATTTATTTTATAATATATTAGTATTATGTGGTCACTGTAAGTCCCTAAATGCTGTGCTATTAGTACTATTCTATTATAGTATTTTTACAGCAGCACCTAATTCCATAAAAAAGGAATTCAGTAATGACTAGGCTAAATATTGCATAGTGATTAACATGAATATGCATAAATAGTGTTCCATAGGTTCATTTATTTGCCAAGAAAGAGTTTATAAGAACAGTTCTGGAGGCAGCAGGACCTTGTCATAGGCTCCAAAAAACTAATAGATATCTTGAAGTATAAGAACATGACTGTTGATAAAAAAATTTTTCAGAACAATCAAAAGTAGACCACTTGGAGCATGCACAAATACTCATAGCTATGTGTGTTGGAAACCTACTGTGTTCTCTCAGCCACTATAGTTACTAGTAGTGAGACTCCACAGCTGAAGACCTGCCATTGACAGCCTCAGAGAGTTTTGCCTGGGCTTTGTCACCCTCACAAGTACACATTGATCTCATTTGCTGTTGTAGATTATCAAAGACAAGGAGTCTCTGAGAATAAACATTGCCATCTGACAAAGGACTTTCTACACAAGGAGTAGAGCCAGATCATTCTAAGGAACAAGAGTAAAGATTACTCCTGCAATGTATTCTCAACATTTATCATACAGGACGGCCCATAGTATATGGGACCTCAATGGCTGGCTCTACATAGAGAAATCTGCAGTAATTTAACCCAGAAAAAGCATGAGTTAGTGTGACTCAGTGTTCCAACTAAACAAAAAAATTTCAGACTGAAAGTGCCCAAAGCCTCCTACCAGGACACAGCCTTAGATGACTGGTGGATTCAAACTCATGTGCACTCTTCCATTTCCTGGGTTGGAGCAGATGTGAACGTAAAAGTACCTGGGTACTTTGCACTTATAAAAACCAGTATTATACCAGAAAAGACAAAATTTTTCTCTAGCACTGCAACATGAAGAAATGCTACTGTGCATTATAATTACAACTTTGGGGAATAAAATCCATACATCGCCCACAGAAAGCACTATGCACCAAAGCAAAGAAATTACAAAGTAATGCAGAAGCTCCTGGTGTGCTTTTATAAGCACCTTTCTGTCCTTTCCACATGCAGTGACATGGTTAATCCATGAATCAGAAAAGCAGGTAAGACAAAAAAGTAAACATTTGTGTGGTAAATGGTCTGACAGAACCTCCAAATAAATTTCTACAGGCCTGAGCCATAATGGCATCTAAAAGAGCTTAAAACTTCTCAGGTACAACTACAATTGGTATAAACATATCACTGGGTTCCCTCTAAAGGAAGCCACATTTGAAGTCACTATCCTGGATTTCAAATCCTAAATGAGATTAGACCTAATCGTTTGAAACAGAAGTGGGGAAGGGTGAGGAGATAGAAGCTGAGAGAAAGAATGAAACTGGTATTTAGGAAAAAATATTCATAGCCCATTATATCCAGAGAATGTCACAGACAATAGCATTATAAGTCAGAATGAGACAATTGCTCCTCTATAAATTCAGTATCACTCCACTTGGAACAACACATTCAGTACTGTCCATCGCATTATCAGAAGGATGTCAACAGCTGGGAGGGAGCTTCGAGAAGTGCACAAGTATGATTAGGGGGGTGAACATACTGATTTATATTGAAAGGCTGAGAGCTAAATACATGCAGCTGGGTTAACTGATAATTAGGAGTAGATTGTAAGGGTACAAGATAGCAAGCTGAAAACATGTCAAAGGTAGCACACAAATTATTTATAATAATACAAGGGAAGAAAGCTCGGAATAGCAAGATATAAATTAGAACTATTACATTGAATGTCATAAAGACATTTCAGCCATGCATAAAATGATCCATGAAAAATAAACTATGGAAGATTACTTCCTGGCTCAGAGCAGAAGATATGATGTTGACTTTGATTTTAAAAAACAGAATTCACACAAATAAGTGCATAATTATGCATGCAGCTACTGTATGTAAGAAAGAAATAGAATTTGCAATGCTTCACTTTTCTTCTAGAAGATTTTAAATTTTGAGCAGCAAATGTGAAATTCTAAAATTTTTGGAGGCTTTTACTAAAAAAAACGGAAATCTAAAACTGAGAATTATATGGAATTTAATTTCAAAAGTAAATAAATCAGGAAACAGTATAGTGGCTGAGTACTTTTTATGTTTTTGAAAAAATCTAAATTATCACAGACATTTCAAACATACTAAATAGATAAAAAAGGTAGAGAAAGAGTCTGCATCAGAATTTAGCCTCACTGTAAACAGTGTATGCAAGACTGCCACAACAGTTTATCCTTTTATTCTCTAGTATTGGTACTGAACATGTGTGACATACCAATGCATGATTACAAGAAATATCTAGGAAAGTGTCCTGCCTTTTCTGCAGCACTCCTGAAATTTTGCTAGCAGATTAAAATGAAGACTGAAAATAACTGCAGAATGATCTGTAGATTTTCTCCATCTCCTCATTTCCATGCCCTGATGAAGAGTGTGATGAGAATACGACAATATGTAAATCAGTAGAATTTGTTGCCGAAAGAATGCAAATGTAAGGTTGTTACGGTCTCTTCTTAAGAAAGGTGCTAGTATTAATGTCTTTTGCATCTTGTGCAAAATTATCATTGAAATCCGTCTCTCCATCTAAGAGTACTTTCCTAATTAAACTGGCATAAGTATTACTTTCCAGCCACAGGCATTTATGAGATTAGGAAAACAAACTTTACAGGGATCTATACAGGTTGTCACCAGAGACAGACAGGTCAAGAGGGATGGTGTGGAGAGGGCGGAAAGGATACTGACAGGAGCAGGAACCAATGAGAGAGAGGTAAATGCCATGTTTCTTAATTTTGTAATGACAGATAACCTGTTTTTAATTTCTTTAGATCATTACTGGGAATATCATCCACACCACATGCACAGTGAGTTTGAGACCTTTGGAGACAATCACTTCACAGAACTGCAGAGTGTACAGCCTCCCCAGCTGCAGCAGCTGTACAGGCACATGGAGATTGAACAAATGCATGTCTTGGATTCTGCAATCCCAACCACACACATTGGACTCAACCATCAGGTATGGTTACCAGACCTTACTTAGAATTTAGGGTGATAGTTAAGGGTAAGGAAAATGATGCATCAGGGAATGCATACTCTTATGTGAAAGAGATTGCTGAAATGAATTATGCAAGTTCTTACTGCAGAAGCATTTGATATAAAACTCTTCATTCTCAGGACAATGTGGTTCAAGCATTCTTTTTATCTGGATAATGAGAAGTCATAGTCCTCCAACTGTGCCTGAAAAGATAATTGCATTTTGTGGAGGTTTTTGAAATTTCCAAATTTTGTTTAATTTTGAATGAAAATCAACTATTTTGAAATTCTGCAGAGGAACCAGACCTGAAAAGCTATGCATTGTCATAGCAAGGGTATCCATGACTACTGAGAAGTATTCTGAGCCTTGTAGTAGGAAAGTTCTAAATATTTCCAAGCAACCATGACAATTTTACCTGACCCATACAAGAAATGCTAACAAAGACAAGTCACTGGTAATTTTACCACAGTGAAACAGGCTGAGGACAACCTACTTGTGGTTTTACCTGAAAGTAAATAAGCCATGAGTGAAAGCACACTGTCATGTCTCTGCTCAGATTTTACATGAAGCCAGTCATTTCCCTGTAAAAAAAAAGATACTCCATTGAGCAGTAAAGATCGCCAGCAAAGGGCCAGTGAGCTCTCACTCAAGCTGAAATTATAAGCAGTTCCATGGTACTGCAAAGATACTAAGCAAAGTGGGTGTGGAGATCAATTTTAACTCTTGATCCTATAAGAATATGCCCAAAGTCATTACTGGGAGCAATAAGAAAGGTGGGTGATCTCACGCTAAGGAGTTTTGCAAGGCAGGCAAGCCACATACAGTGTGCTGAATACAAGAAGCAGGACTGAGGCCAGAGAAACAAGTGTTTGCTGACAGCAGTGCTGCGTGTAATGGTGCCATTGCTGAAGTTTTGTGAGAGAAACCGCATGCATGAAGTTGTCGTTCTGGGCTTCTTTGTTCAAAGCAAACTGAAATTGTATACAAATACTGTACTAATCAAAAACAAAGAAGGAAAAAAATTGAGTGAATAAGTTAACACTGTCAACAGGAAACTGACTGACTGCAAGCCACCAAACTTCTCACCTACTACTCAGAAAAAAAATCAGGAATAGAATATACAGTGTAGATACAAACAAAGAATTAGGAACAGAAAGTTACAAATATAAAAAATGCTTCATGGAACAGCATTCTGTGGGAAGCTTCAAGTCATTTCAGTTGCTCACTGCAACTGCTAATACATAATGACCAACCGTTACCTCCAACCAAAGGCAAAGAATAAAAATTAGCACCATTATGGATGTCTTTGGAAGCATCAACAAAAAAACAAGAGAGGGTGCTTTTCCTTATCCCACTTAATTCTACTCAGTCATTGTCTTTCGTTTCAGGTCGAAAGGCAGAGAATTAATGTTGTTGCAACTTCTGATACAGAGCACTGTGCTCTCTCTGCCCCACCCCAGACCAAGCTGCAGAGGACATTAGTTGGTTGAATTCACCACTACCCTCCTGTTGCTCACCAGCTGGGGAACTTTGGCTTTTTGCTTTAACCTACAGTAGCTCATGCAAATGGTACTCTGCAAGTTCTGAGGTTCAGACTCTGGTGTGTCTCAGTCACAGTCCTAGGCAACACATACTATTATTCAATGCATTTTCAGAGAAACAGAAGCAGGAAGCAAGCTTTAAGCCTCCTCAGAATTTGCCAGTAACTAACTGCACCCATGCTTGTCGTGCAATATCAGACTTACAGTTTGCAAATAAAGGAAGAACATGCAAAGACATTTCTTCTATTTTCTGTTGATATCACATTATTTCATGAAATCAGATTTGAGGCTCAGGCTGTTCTTGGACAAGATTTCTTTAAAAAGTTTTGTTAGCCTCCCAACAGGTGGTCTCACCAAATAATAAATTAAGAAAAGAATAGTCATTCTGAAGGGCGAATGAAAGAAAAGGTTGGAAAACTGTGAAGAGCTTTAAAAAGAGGAAAATCACAAATGGATGCCACAGACCCTGAGACAACACCAGAATATGGAAAGTAGCAAGCAGTTTCTTCAGCTTTCTCCCTCCAGAACTCTATTAGTAACCTGGCTCTTTCAAACACACTAGCAGGTCCTCTGTGGCTCTGTGTAATATGACTGTGTGACACTACATACTGACCTACACTGAGTTTCAGGTGCAAAGTAAGTGTAAGCAAAAATACAGCAGACAGGGAAAGTGGGGACAGAAGGGGGGAAGCTTACTCAACTCCCCAGGTCAGTTTCTGCAACCCCTTTTGCTTGTGAGACACCATTCTGCCCCCCTCCTCCTCAGCACTCTCCCACCACCTCCCTCTGTCCCCAGAGGAGGGGTTTCCTTACTCCCACACCACCCCACAACACACTCCAGGTTTCCACAGCCTTTTTCTCTGCAGGGGTACCAATCTCTGTTCGCCTCCCCTGTAAGACATTGTCCCACCTTCTCATTCCCCTTCCCCCATGGTAGAGTCTCTCCCTTCCTCCCTACCCCCGAGGCCGCAGCTTTCTTAACTGTAAAGAGCTAAAGGTGACCCTGTGGTGAGGGCTGAAGTTTCGCTCTTGGGGATCTGACAGGAAGCTTACACACACTCTTACCCAATCCTGGCCTTCCTGCCAGCTCGGCTCCAGCCAATCTGCCAACTCATTAACCACCAGCTGCTGCACCCCAAAACCAGCCCTTTGCACACTCCGTATTGGGACATTTTAAGCTGGTGCAAAACTAATCCGAGAAGCACCACTCAGCACAGCCCGACATGGGGTGGGTGGTGTGACTCATGAAGTGAACACCCACTCCCCGCTTCAGTGCCTAAGGTCCCCTGGGAAGGGAATCAGGCTCAAGATGACCTTTCTTGGTGAAGGGAAGGAAAAGTAATTCAAAAGGATCTCACCTTCCAGGACTACAGATCTGACCCATTTCATGAAAACCACATTTTACATGCTGCTGGGTTTGGGGGATGTTGGTTGTTTTTTTTTTTTAACGTAGGAATTGGGTTCTTACTCCCTGCCCGTCAGACTGATCTGTTTCTCATTCTTAATAATTAAGAAACTGCAATAACTCATGGCAACTGGTCATGATCCCTAACAAACTAGACTACAACTGAGAATTTACAGAGCTGAGGTATATTCCACACTGCTCCTGAGAAGAACTCTATATAAGGGCAAGAGAATTTAGCACAAAAACCAGCTTGCTAGCTTTTCAGAGGAGAAATCCCCATTAATGGGGAATTTTCAGAAAGTCACTTAGGAAAAAGGAATGTAAGCCAACATGATGCATCCTTCATCTTAGTGCTAAGGCTATTCCCCTCTCATGGGGGAAATTCAGGACAGGAACCTGACAGCCCCGTGTAACCCCGCCTCCACAGCTGGATGCAGTCCTGTAGGGATACAGTACTGTCAGAAGGTACTATGCCTGAGAAGCGAAGAGGACAACAGGGCCAAAGCCAGTCAAAGCAGCCATGCTAGGGCAGAACTGTTCAGCTCTTTCAAATTTAAAACAGTAGTTCCAGAAGGTCTGTGTTAGGAAAAAAGTTGTTCTCAAAAGCAGTTTTACACTGAGGATAGGCAACAGGGATCAGAAACTCGTTAGGAAGAATGCTAGTATTGGGGAGGTATGGAGGAAGAGGGGCAGTATCACTTGCACAGGATATAACATATAGGAAAGTTCAGACTTTCACAACCTTATTCCTCCTTCCTTCTTGTAAAGATGCATCTTTGTACAGGTGTAAGTGTTGACTGTTAGCTGGAAGTATTTCTTAATTGCATAGTATTTATTATAAATGTCACACCTAAGTCACTCAGTTTTACCCTACACAATCTCACATACCTCTTGCTTTCTCTCTCCTTTTCTCTGTAACTCTTTCCACAACATTTTTTTTTTTTTTATCTCGATGCCCCACTCTATCACTACCTCCTCCTTCTACTACTCTTTTCTCCCAAAGGTGTCCTATTTGCCCCGGATGTGCCTACAGTACTCCTCTCCACCGCAGCCCAGTTCCGATGAGGAGGACATAGAGAGGCAGAGCCCCCCATTGGAGGTATCAGATGGGGAAACTGATGGTGTGGAACCTGGGCCTGGAATTATGCATGGAGAAACAGGTCAGTGAAGACAGAGGGACTTCGTCAAGCTATGCGCTGAGCAGCTATTACCATGATGATAATGAATAAAATGGTAGAACTGCTGTGCTAGTATTTTATCCCACTGCCAAAGTTTCGCTTTCCCTGACTCCTTGCACTCTCCTGTCCTCCAAGTCTTTCGGCCATAACTACGTCTATATCTCAGATCTCATTTCTTCACATACTCCCACTTCCTCCTTCTGCCTTGCCTATTCAGGCTTCCTGAATGGAAATGGCTTTTGCCATTTCTACTCCAATTTCCATTAACAGAAGGTCAAGGAACTGACGATTTTTAAAAAATATTTCACTCTTGTTTGCTCAGTACTTGAAAGCCAGGTTCTGTATAACCTGCCCAAATTAGCTTCAAATTATCAATGTTTTTCAGTTATTGTCAAATTATCAAATTAATTTCAAAGCAAGGGTTTGGCCTTTGGAATTCGTTACTTGTGTTTTTTCTTCTCGGTACATCAATCCACATTAAGTCCTCACAGTGTAATGCTGTCTATTGTTATAAATGATGCAAACTGAAGATGTTATGTGACTGACAAGCTAGTTGAAACAGTTATATGAATTATATATGTTCTGCTGTTTCACCAGGAACTACATGCTAATACTAATGCTCCACTGCCTTTCTTCTCTGACTCACACACAGGCAGCAAGAAAAAGATACGTCTGTATCAGTTCCTTCTGGACCTTCTTCGCAGCGGAGACATGAAGGACAGCATCTGGTGGGTGGACAAGGAAAAAGGTACTTTCCAGTTCTCCTCCAAACACAAAGAAGCATTGGCGCATCGCTGGGGCATCCAGAAAGGCAATCGCAAGAAAATGACCTACCAGAAGATGGCACGGGCTTTGAGAAACTACGGCAAGACAGGGGAGGTCAAGAAAGTCAAGAAGAAGCTGACCTACCAATTTAGTGGAGAGGTGATGGGAAGGGGGGTCACTGATAGGAAGCATTATCCTCACTGAGGCCTTGGGACCCTAAGCAAGAAAAATATAAAGACCTCCTGGCTGGATACCAGCAGAGGAGATGGACGCATCTTTCTCTTTGCTTCCTGTGTCCCCTTCTCTGCCTTTAAACGGCCTTTACCGTCAGATGTTTCTGGTACGAATTCCCTTCTTCAGCATCTGAGTATCCTAAACGTGACAGAATTCTTTGCTTCCATGCTACAAGTTGGACAGAGTTGGGAAATTAAAACAATGTACAAATATATTATTGTCAGGAAAGATTTTTTTTGATTGTATTATAACTAAAGAACACAGTTGATGAAGTTTTGCCTTCAAAGGTGGTGCTGTGTCATTCACAGTGACACTGCATTGGCTTACAGCTTTCAAACTAGCATTAATACAGGCTCTGCTGCAGCTCTCAAAGCTAGAGAGAAGTTTGCAGATCTTGGAATGATACTCATTCTTTTAAATAGTAATAACATGTACATATTTAATAAAATTTGATATAATGAGGTTCTGGTGTTTGCATAATAAATGATTACTTCACAAACAAATCTAATGTGCATTCAGTTATGCAGATACAGCTCATGTGTGGTACCTGAACAAAAAGCACACTGGGTTATAGGGCCACATCCATCTCTCACTACTTTTGAATTTATTAGAAACATCATCAGTGCTGTCAAACTAAGTCACAAAGATAATAGGTGAGATATCTTACTGTGAAAAAGACTACAGTACTGAATTCAATTTTGAAATACATATATATATATATATATCTCCATCATTATGTCTTCCTGTGCATATGAAGCCTTGCCAGCTGAATAATTTCTATTCACTTATACCAGGAATTGCATTTATAGCTCTGTCCGGTTTAGAACATAACAATTAACCATGTTCTTCTGTGGTTTCACTCATTTTCCTGCTCCTGTTCTTTCCTCTTGCTTGCTTACCTCCATAGCAATATCTTGATTTTAGCTCATGAACCATTCTGGGAAATAAGTTGTATTTAATCATGTCTTTGAAGAATTCTAGTACAAAAGTTTTTCAAGCTTTTAACTATGGATTTTACTCCCTACTGTAAAACAATTAATAGCAACTAATAACAACTGCATTGCGTGGATTACACTCAAAATGCAAAATAAAAGATAATTCAATGCCTGAAATGCTATGGTAAAGTCACCCAGTACATATAAACACAGAAAAGAAAACCGAAGTCAACGAACACTAAGAAAGTTAACATTTTAACTTTTAACATTATTTAGCATATCTCAACCGTGTTCAAGCACTCAGAAATCAGGAAATATCATCACGACTCTTCCAAAACAAATCAGGTGAAATGAGACAGGTCTAGAATGAAGAAAAAGGTTTTTCTTTAACAGCATTAAAATGCAGTAGAACATGCCAAATATGACAGTTTGGAAGTCATAACTAAGTAACATAACTAGGTAACTTTAAGCTTTTCAGAGCTTGCTCCTCACTGAAATCAGAAATATTTGAATGTGATGAGCTTCTTACAGACCTGAGTTCTTGAAATTATATCTTAACATAGTTTTACCTGCACTAACCATCTCACTGTGGATATGAAGTCTGGTGACATCACTGGGCTACAGTGCCTCCTTGGAGCGAAACAGAAAGAAGCTCCTACTTAAAAAAAAAAAATTTAAAAAACACAATTTAGTACTTCCCAATTCTTCTTCCCAGTTCATGAACACGATAAATACATCAATCAGTGTCAGAAATTAACTGAGAGTTAAAAGCAGGTGAGGGCTTCAGAACTGTCTCTATCGAAGACAAGAATAATAAATAGAAATTATCTTTCAGTCTTATAAAAAATCTTCCAACTCAACTTTTAGTTACTGTTTTTTGAGGATCTTGTATATTCTTCTAGTCAAATATTTTTTATTCAGTTAGGGTTAGGATAAGTCAACACTATAAAACAATTTAAGAATAGATTTTGTTTCTAAAATTGTACTGTAAGAATTTACTTCCTATAATTTAGCGAGTATTCCTGTAATACTCGCTAAATTAGTCTCAACTCTATCTGCATCTGTATTGCATTTGTAGGATGGAAGCTGAATACACTGAAGGTAGCTCTCAGAAGACTAGAACAACATTCAATACTGACATAATTAGGGTTTCTTCAATGCTGAGCTAGAAACTCAGGACTTTTCTGGTTGGTACTCATGATGACTCTCCTCCACTGACTTACTACTAGAAAGTGATAAAAAACATTTGCCTTCATCAGACTTGCAGACTTGATATTCAGGAAAACTATTCCCCTCTTCATAAAAATATCTTTATCACAAACACAGCTTGAAAAGCAGAACTGATCATTCTCTGACACTCTAATTTGGAGGAGAACAATCATTTCCTCTTGCAGGATAACTATGATGACTGAAAAGAGCTAACTGGTGAGCTAATTGTGGAGATGTTTAGGATATCACAAAAGCCATTTCAAGTCTGTCAAAAAGCCTTCTTAGATCTCAGAGTCCTAGTTTTCCATTTTGCTAGCAAGTCTTGCATAGAAAACAATTAGATGCTGGAGAAATAATACAAAATTAAAATAAACAGTCAAACAGAAACAAGAAGAACCTTTAAAAGAGTGACTTAAGCACTGTGCATTACTATATAATACTATTTTAGAGCAGCCACTTGTACTTGAATTGAAGAATTTGCGTTTTACGCTGGTTTTGGCCACAAGTAACACAGAAATGGGAATGGAAGAATCTGACTAAAAACATTTCTGGGGACAGTGTTATTTATAATTAAAACATTTTAAAAAATACTACTGAATATACTTTAACAAGAAGGTTTAAAATTTTCTTTATCTCCACAGTTGAAATCTTTTTCTCTTCCTCTTGTTAATGCTTTGAAATACTGTTTCTAAAAATATTCACTCCCCATCTGTTTCTGGTTAGGTTTTTCATCTGTGGCATAAAGAGTCTGAATAATTGTGTGTTGCAGCTGTGAAAGAGACCAAATGATGATGCTTCTCTGCCACGGTACCATCTGTATCCCGTCCAATCAAACTGGTCTGGATAGTGGCTGTCTAATCAAGCTGAATTATTGCCATTCAGTTGCACATGCAAGCAGAAGCTCTTTGGCCATTTTAGAGACAAATACCAAAATTAATGTGACAAAATCACTGGTTCAGGAAAATTACAGATAGGCAAGCATTCAATTTTCTCTGAAAGTGGCCAAGTACCAGGCAGGCAAACGTGCTGGGAAAAGGTAGGTCAGGTCATTATCTGGAGAGATGACCCATGATTAGCACAACTTTATTGGAACATTTTGCATCCCACTGCTGTTAAGATCATCAATCCTTTTTCAAAGAAAGCATTCATACTACAGCTGGATATTCAACTTACATATGACCTTTGCAGCCTGCTTTAAAAAACCAACCACCTTTATTAGCTGCTGTCCAGTTCCTAGTCAATTCTTGTGGAAAGATATTATTCAGAACACTATTGCTGAGCTAAATCCAAAATACTGAACTTCCTACAATATTTTAGACTCCCTCCAGCCATACATCAGAAGTGTAGAAGGTAGAAAAATTGCACTGGCTGTACTGAGGGACAAGCTGCTTATAATAATTTAGAGAGATAGCATGTATTTTTTCATTCTACCCAGTCAAAGAGAGTTTTAGACCTTTCTAGATCTGAGCTGCTATTCACCTATATCAGACAGAACTGCAGTTAAAGGTGCTATCATTGAGTTTTGCCTAACAGTCCACATTTATCAAATCCCCCAAACTTCCTGAAAAATACATATACATATACTAATATATTTACTGTTTTTTGTCTCCTCCTTCATTAAATTTTATCTGCATTGCCTCATTTCAAGATTCATACACTGCCAGAGTCTTATAATCTGTATTTGTCTTCATTTTCAGTTAAAACTGGGCTTAAGCTCTGTACTTTGCCAGGTTTTTTTGCCTTGTTAAACCTTCTGTCTCTGTTTACTTTTTCTATTTGTACCCCTTAATCTCTTTTTCTCTCTTCTGTTTCTTTCCAGGTTTTTTCTCCCTCATTCAAATCTCTGCACAACAAAAGTCACTTCATAATCATCAACCTTAACGCAAAATATAGTGCCAACTTCATAACAAATACATATATCACATGATAGTTCAATTCAATTTATTTGCTCTATTGCTCTAATTCTGCTTATACTCTAACTGCACACTGTAAATTCATAGCAGAGACTTTATCACTGATGACAATACAGTAAGTATTTTTTTCTTTGACAAAGCCCAGAACAGTACCTTCTCCATGGGAATCTCACTCTTGTGTATTTAAAACATATGGATTACTGGTAGAAAGGACTATGATGTGACACAGACTACAGCACTCTGTGGGTACCAATTCCAAGAATTTGCATTTATTTCTAAATTATTTTTTTGTGTTAACTTGCTGTCTCATCACCTTTCTTTGTTCTAAGCAATAGTCCAACCAGATTGACATAATTTCACATACCCATATACCCAAACCACTAAAAATGTAAAGCTTGTAATAAACAAAGCTACTCTAATGAACCCACTAGTCTCATACTACAGTCAAGTAAACAAAGAGCTTTGCTCTTTGAAGCAACTGTAACATAGCTAAAACTTCACCAAGTTTCACCTTTCCTCTCCAACAAATTTGCATGTTGCAATTCAGTTGGTTCAGTTGAGCCTGGGGTATTAGGGAGGTCTGTATATAACCCACGTCATCAGAGTCCTATTCCAAGAGCTGGGAAATGTGAGCTTCTTCCAACAAACATGAAAACAGCAGTAAGCTGCAGACATGCTTTCTCATTTTCTCACTCATACCTCATCTGTGTCTGCTTTAGCCCCATTTATTTCTCTCACAACACCTCACATCACCACACAGGATCACAGAGTAACTTAGATTGGAAGGAACCTTTGGAGGTCACCTCATCCAACCCCCTACTCAAAGCAGGCCAATTAGATCAGGTTTCTCAGGGCAGCTTTCTTTCCCTTCTCTGTTTCTTTCCATCCTTTCCACTCATACATCCACATCCCCCTTCTTCATGCCTTCAGTTCCCCACAGTCTGACTTTTTACTACTGGGGAGCCAAAGCAGTACGTGAGAACAAGCAGAGCAGTCTATGGACAGGAGGAGAATGAGGATGTGGTGGAGCAGATAAGGTTTAGCAGGAGGTGGTGGAGAAGAAGCAAGGGTGGGAGGAGGTGTTGAGGAGACCAAGGTTATGCAAAGGATTGGGGAAGCGGCTTTGTGGTAGGAAGGAATGCAGTTTCTGTGCTTTAAGGGCTCCCTCTGAGCTTTTGTTTTAACTCCCCAGCAGCAGAGCAGCAGTGCTCTCTGTATGAGAAGCCCTTTGAACACTGACAGCTTTATGCAGAATGCTCCGATGACTCTGGCTTATGCAAAGTGAAGAATGTTTGGGTGCTGAGCTGGCCATTTGCGTATACAAATCAGTTTGGGTTTCTTTTAGATTTAACTAACTAATTTTCTGAGGTTTGAGTGTTTGCTTTTGGAAACATACTTCTAGAATTATTCTTTAGACATTCCCTCTTCCACTTTTTCCTACACACCAACACTCTGACACATGAAACATTCTATGATTCATGAAACATCCTATTATTCTGTGACTCTGTACTCTGTTCCTTTCTCAGCCAGCCCCAGCTATCCATTCCCAGCTCTTTGTTCAGCTTTTCTCCATCTCCAGACTCAGGCACCAGAGGCCTTCATATTTAGTAGATCCCACTTGCTCTATTCTCAATGTCAGGTTTCAACTTTTGCCCAGCCAGTCTTATTTCTTCCTCTCAGACCAACTTTTTTCACATGTGCCTCAAGTCAGCTTTTCTTTATGTGAATGATTCTCAGTTCCAATATATTTGTTCAGCCATTTATAGTTTTCCCATCCCACATCCTCTTACAGTTTCAGTCTTATCACCTACTGACTCCCAGTTCTCTTCCCTCCCTCCCATTTGTACCCCAGCTCCCCATTCAATATTCTTGTTCTTTGAGGATCTATTTCAAACACCTCCCACAACCTCTAGCCTCGATTTTCTTCTCCTCACCTATACCCTTCAATCACATATTTTTATTTCCTTGTCCCACTGTACTTGGTGTGTTCCCTTCTCTCTCTGAAGGTCCAATTCTTCACTCCCCCTAGCTGTCCTCTCCATTTTGTATGTGCCTGAAGGAGATGGTATTTGGAGCACAGGACATACATGCTGTTTGTTCTTAGTTCAAGTGTGTGGATTCAGCCGAAGCCCCACTGCAGCCCAGAGATAAACACAGAGAAAAATCTGCTGACCCCTACACTGGACCCAACTGAGGCAGTCAAAACTTCTTCAGAGGATAAAATCTAGAAAGTTCTCACTGAGCATATGTAGACTGCATTTTTTTCTATAGTCTAGAATGTGGAGCAACTCAGGTTGGTTATCATGAAGCCAGTTAAAAGTACATCCCTGAAATGAAAGCAAGCTAACTGTCAAACATCCAGAAAGATCTAAAATATGAGGTGTAAAGTATAGGGATACAAAATGGTTGTGCAGAGGGAAGCTCAAATAAACAGGATCAGCATTACTCAGATCTTGTAAGCCCTTGTAAACTCAATTTCTGTCAGTGAGGCTAAGTGCCTTTTCACTGTACACCCTCTGGGTTCTGTGTTTCAAAAGGACAAGGAAACTATCTGCTTGGTTTCGAGGGGTGCAGCACTTCACTGAATGACTCCTGCTGGTCCTGTGCTCTGCACTGAGCCAGCTCAGCTATCGCACCATTCACACCAGTAAATCTGCAGCCCCTAGAACTGAGAGTTGATTATACTGCCCTGTCCTCAGAAACTGCTGAAATCACAGAAGAGATGGTATTTTCACAAAACAAAACTAAGAGGCAGAAAGACAAATAAACAGAGACAGAAACAAGAAATCAAATGGCATGACAGAAACTAAAAGCAAAAAAAGCCTGGAGTAGAAAAGTAATATATAGATTTTCCACCTGGATAGCCACATTTGGGCAAAGTCCTAACAATCTAAAAACACAACCTTTTAATAGAAATTTGGATACTCTTACTAGAAGGACCTGCTGCTAACTTTGTCTATAAATAATAAATCTTTGGGTTTCTCTGCATAAGCCATGCTGCAACTATCCAGGAAGATACATCACACAGCCTGTCACTGCAGGCCACCTATTACTGTCGTGTTTGAACTCAACTTTAAACTACATGATGAAAGCCACTGTCTGAGGTACAGAACAATAATTTCAGACTTGCAAGATAATTCCTCTGTCAAGGAAGGACACCCTTTTCCCTCTCCTTCACTTTTTTACAAAGTCCCAGAGACAATTATTACATGTTGCTTCCCTGTGCTTGTACACCAGTTTCATCTGAATATAGGATGAAACTCCACACACTTTCTAAAAAATTGTCTAGTGTTGCGGTGCACTGGTAAGTAGTTATCGCAATCCACTACGCATATATTTTGGGCCAGTTTAGCCATTGCTATCATACATTTCATTTGCATACCAGTTTTGTTATTAAAAGTGGCTAAATAAATAAAGTGTAGAAAATGCTAGAAAAAAGTTTACTATTACAACAATGCTGCCACCTGGTAATCAGAAGTGTAATAGCAGATAAAACATTTATTTTGCTCTGCCTTGAATATGCAGACACTTTTAAATTACATTTAAAATCACAAAAGCTGCAAAGTTTTAACTGCAATAGGATTACTTTCCTGCATCAGATTAAATAATTCTCGTGGCTCTGTTTCATTGTGGGAAGAAGTTAATTCATACCCTTCCCGAATTAAACTTGATTTTGAATCCTGGAAAGTATCTATGGAGAATAACCAGCTAAGAGACTGACGCACCACAGTACTTGAATTAAATATGCCTGATTCTGAGCACACAAGTAGTCAGAATTAACTCCTCCTTTGAAGATATTCATGTCCTCCAGTAGCTTACTCAATTAAACTATACCACTAAATGTCTACAGAAAGAATAAAATCTACAGTGAGAAAAATATGAACAGATAAAATGAAATCCTAAGAGATCCAAAGAAAATAAGATGTCATTTGTTGTCATCGGTGGAAAATCCATTAATGAAAAGGAAAATGCTACAACCACATTAAATAAGGAATATTTATTTAAACAGAGGGGAAAAAAACACATATAAAGGTTGGGAAACATGAAATGCATTGGGAAAAGGTTCCCAGGCACTTATGAGAGTCCATAACTCTTCAAGTCTAAAATAGTTTCTGAGTATCTGTGATAAATACGCAGGAGAGAGTGCAAAACAGAATAAATTAATTTACATGATCCCAGCAAGCATTGTTGGGATGAACTTCTGCATGCTGTACTCACTACATTAATAAAGAAAAGCAGAGTATATTGTCTAGTTTTCCTTTCTAATACACAGTGCAAATGCTTCATCATCTTACTATATATTTTTAGCGACATATTATTCTAGCATATTAGATTTTTCAGATTAGCATAAATTTCTTTCATATTCCCTAGGAAATAATGGCTCATAGACAGTTAATGTCATACTACTCTCAAACAACACACCCTTAGAATTCCATCTAATGAATGATTGTATCTCCTTTGAATGGCAACACAGTTCAGATCTTCCTGTAGATTTCCAGAGATACACACGAACACAATTACTCTACAAGCCATGTGAGGGAGGTGATTCTGCCCCTTTACTCTGCCCTCGTGAGACCCCACCTGCAGTACTGCATCCAGCTCTGGAGCCCCCAACATAGAAAGGACATGGATGTGTTGGAGCGGGTCCAGAGGAGGGCCACGAAGGTGATCAGAGGGCTGGAGCACCTCTCCTATGAGGACAGGCTGAGGGAGTTGGGGCTGTTCAGCGTGGAGAAGAGAAGGCTCCAGGGTGACCTTACAGCAGCCTTGCAGTATCTGAAGGGGCCTACAGGAAGGACAGAGAGGGACTTTTCACAAGGGTGTGTAGCGATAGGACAAGGGGACATGGCTCTAAACTAAAAGAGGGCAGATTTAGATTAGATATTAGGAAGAAATTCTTCACCATGAGGGTGGTGAGGCACTGGCCCAGGTTGCCCAGAGAAGCTGTGGCTGCCCCCTCCCTGGAAGTGTTCAAGGCCAGGTTGGATGGAGCTCTGAGCAACCTGGTCTAGTGGAAGATGTCCCTGTTCATGGTAGGGGGATTGGAACCAGATGATCTTTAAGGTCGCTTCCAACCCAAACCGTTCTATGATTCTATGATTCTGTGATGGCAGGATGAACTCCCCATTTGCCCTGGAGGAAGCAGGACCCTTCCATTGCTGTCACAGTGACCTTTTTCTCACACATCGTCATCAGACACATGCCTGACAGCTTTACAGACAAATATCTGACAACAAGAAAGTGGCAAATAAAGGAAAGTGCTAACATATGTGACGTCATGTTCAAAAGTGTTTTAATGTAGATTTACACAGTTGTATTTTTTGTCTTAAAAAATCAAAAGGTGCTGTGACAAAAGTATAGAAGACAACCAACATTCAGACACTGAATGGCAATTTCTGTTCTCTGTTGGAAAATTCAGAATCGATAATAGAATTCCTGTTTTTACAATGTGTATTTAAACAGTGGAATCATCACTATTGGAAAGTATTTAGTCCAAGGACAATGTCATTTTAGAGACAAATGAGTATTTAGATGAATCAATAATATTGTGAGTTCCAAGAACTTAGAAGAGATATTTAAGCTATACTTAAGCCAATATCTATTAGCTTTCAGAATGAGTTCTGTGTTAGATATACATTACTCCATATTCTTGCTTTGAAGCACCTCCTACCAGACACTCAAAGAGCACAAATACAGGCTTGGAGTATATGATAAATCCTACATGTCTGCATTTTAAAAAGTTTGTATATATTTCCTGGAAACCCATACAAATGGGTTTATTTCCATTATTATAGTCTATGGTAATAAAGGCCTATGGTGCTAACTGTTAAGAAAACTTCAGAAATGAACAATCTTTTGAATTCAAATCTAACATAACATGTCAGCATACTATGTATTTTATCAAACCAAGAACTTAGAACACAGTATATAGGCTTTTAGTGAAAATAACTATTTCAGAAAGCATGAAGTAGCAAAACTAAATTCTCTAAGCAGAATTGTTCCTGAGGAAGATTAATATATTCTGATGGCAATTACAAAAGGTTCATGTTTTAAATACTGCAGAAGTGACTTCTGCTCAGCTAATTTGCTTTGTAAACATTATTTCAAGGACACACACTAGACAGGCAACTAGGTTGAGAAGAAGCATGGCTCAAATAACAGTCCACCTCTGGATAATCTGCAAAGATTTTTTTTTTTCCAATCTCTGTATCAGTCTGTGGTAGCTCTGCTGCCTGCAGCCTCTACTGTCTAAGGTTGCAGCGAGACAATTCTCTTCCCAGAAGGGAGCTGGATGCAGTTCCCACACTGTGTCGGGGATCAGCTCTGGAGAGAAGAGGGAGTTAATGGCAGCTCTCTAATAGGGAGAAATATTTAAGAAAGGAATAATGATCTTCACTAGTCGAGTGATGGATTTTTCATACTGTGGGACCCAAGCCCTTTGAATGAATTCAAGCCAAAGCAAATAGCTGAGATTTCTTGACTCCCAGTGAAATGTCTCAGGCACAGGATAATAGGTCAAAAACATACCATGCTAACTTGTGCTCCACTAGAAACAGAGGCAATGGAAAATGTACATAAGTTGCATCTTGCCCATCTTCCTCACTCACACATAAAAAAATCCTTGGTGGGGGGGGGGAGTATTTGGCCCAAAATTAGGAGATCTACCAGCAGTCATTCCTGCATGTTCATATTTGTCCTATCAGTGTGCTCAGAGAGTTAGACGTGAAAGAAGACAAGAAGTGCAGTGACTGACATGCTGCATGCACACTCATCTATTCTGAGCGCCCTGCCAAAAGCAGAAATCCTTTAGATTGAGGCTTTTACAGGCCAGTAAAACTGGAAAAAATGAAAACCATATTTTTTAAAAAATTCTTTTTTCAGTACTAGTGGTAGCTAAAATGTGCTAAATGCTTGGCCTACAGAGTTTCTCTGATAAAGTTTAAAACTCAAAATGAGACAGACAAAAGTGACAGGAAACGGATATACCACCAAGTCAATAAAGGGATGATTGTCTATAGTTACTATTTTGACATATGCTAAGTGTATGAATAGATATGAAGCAATGACTGGGGCATGAAACAGCAATACCAGAGTAATCTTCTAGTGAGATTTCCCCCAGATCTTTTCCATATAATTAAGCAAAATTAAAACTTCTAGAGACAGAACCTTGGAACCATTTTTTAAATGGTACTTGTAAAGAAAAACCAACTTGCTAGTTTTCAAGAAATATATGCTGCACATCAAGTGGGTGGATGGGGAGGGAGGGAGGACTGAAACTATTGGCGTCATGCTTTCTGACTGCAAATGTCAGTAATGTGTAAAAGCCTATGAAAAAGAAAGTTCTTTCCTGAAGGTTCACATTTAGTTCTACAAACACAGTCTTCGGTAGAGAGAAAAAGAAGAAATGAGAAAAAAAAGAAACCAGAAAAAATCTCTTTGAGGGGCTGCTCAGTTCTGACCTAATTATAACAAAGACTGAAACAGGTAGCAAGAATGCAAGCAAGCAGATACCAGGAGATGTAACCATTAGATCTAGTTTGCTGAATGTGCTATATACATGGCAGTGTAGGAATTCTTAATGCAATATATACATGAAGCTGGAAAATATACTGTACACGTGTGTGACATCAGATTGTGCTCTGGTTCGTACCAACAGATCAGTGGTAGCCAGTTCTGGGTGGTTTGAGCTCTCTGGCTTCTGGAACTTGGCTATATTTATCCCAGCCTGTCAAGTGTGTCCTGCTGTTGATAAGGTGCCGTAGTTGACAACAGTGGGGGATCAAGGGGGAGGAGCACGATGGGGGTTTCCACTGAGTGTTTCTTTAGGGGGTCTCAAAAGTCCTGCAGTCCCTTTCCTGTTTAGCTCAGACCCTGCTTTCTAGATACAACTGGGAACCTCATCAGAAACAAAGGGAAGATGCCAGAGCCTACAAAGAAAACAGGTAAGGATCATAACTGCAAGACAAAACCTAAGAACAGCTTGACAGAGAAAAATGTGAATAGCTTTAGTATGCTAGAGAAATGAGATGCCTCAGTGGAAAAAAAAAATATAGAGAAAAAGGAGACAATATTTTACGAAGTTATATATGTAAAAGATGTTGAGTGATCTTGCAGAGAAATCAGTAACTAGTTCAGCAACCCTCAGGCACAGAATTTTCTCGAGAGGCTTTGGATGAGGAAAGAATAGCGGTGAAACACCTTTAATTCTAAGATCCTTTTCGTTTCTCATTTCCTTTCCCAGTCACCTCCAGGACTCTTAAAAGAGCTTGTAGTCTTTCTCCAGGGCATTTAGGCAGTATAAAACCCCTCCTGGTTTTGTTTTGTTCCCTGGTACTTTCGAGGAAGTGTAAGCAGCAAACTTTGATGATATTTGTTGTTAGTGAAATCTCTGCAAAAATGAAAGCAAATGGCACCTGGTTCTTCCAGCAAGTGACAGTAGAGCTCCAGGGAAAAAGGAGACATTGTACTGTAAAGAATACATACACATTTCTTTTCACTCACTCTCCTCCATCCTTTCGCCTTGACCCAGAAGATAACTAGCCGTTTTCAGAAAGCCCAGCACAAGCCCTGCCCCATGAGAAAAACATCGGGAAAAAATTTCAAATTTCAGAAAGTTCTAATATAAAATTGAGAAATAAGCAATCACTCAGAGGCTGCCTACATAGGAAAGAAGGGGAGGCCTAGGATGGGGTATAAGGTGCAATGGATATGTTTGAGAAGGAGGAAGAGAGCCTGGGAAGCAGAGGCAGGGAGAGTTTAGCTTCAGGACACTTGTGTGTGGGTAGACGAAGATATCTCAGGAGCACTTAGTGCCCACAATTAAGTTGGGGAAAGAAGTTTTCGAAAGAGGACGTGATGATTGTTTGAAAAGTGTGCCCATATCCAATACACGAAGCTGGAGAAAATTTTACTAAATCTGGGATTCTTCAGTTTTAGAGCTCTCACTTCACAGATGCCAGTGCATATCCAGAATCACTAATGGCTAAATGTACAGTACAAGGTGCATACTTTTTTTAATAATAGGCAGTTTATAGAGTTAGTCAATAAAAGCTGTTGATGCTTATTAATGTAGGCCTTTGTGCTTTGTAAAGAACTGAATAGGCATCAGTCTCCTGTTAGGCTGGACAATGGGAAAATCTCCCGCGGTCACCATAACAAAAAAAGAACTTGTTAAGAAGAACTTTCATTTTGGCCAAAATATTTGGAATCAGCCACTGCCAGAGGCAAAGCACAAATTCAGACCATATCTCTCACTAAGAACTGCAGAGCACTAAAGCATGATTACTCCAACAAGAATCTTTATGTTCCCTCTAAAGCAACAGTGGAGTCACCAATCCTTCAATTTTATCACAACTATAACATCATTTGTTATTCTTAAAGCTGCAGTTTCTGAAATCAGACAGAAGTAGAATCATATGTAAAAACGAAATATATACCAGACCTTGTAATTCTAGAGAAAACCTTGAAAACATAAACTGTCAAAGTTCAGCAATCACCCCAAAACCAAGAAATTCATAATCACATTCTATTTTTGAAGTCACATGATTTTTGAGATTTATTAAAATGTCTAGTGCTCGTGATTGACACTGCTGGCAAAAATAAATATGACCGAGTAGGCAAAATCTGACAGTGTGATTACCAGGCATTGTGACTTTTGATTTCTAATGGTTTAACTACCTTTAAATTAACATTTTCAGTCTCTGTGAATGAGAGGAAATTTCTCTTTTTGAAGACGCCCACCTTTGCTAGCCAACAGTGAAGAGAAATTCTATTCCAGTTTATTTCTCCAAAGAAATCTAACAGGTGTCTAACATCACTAGTCCTACACAATTCTTATGAACAAACCAACCCAAACACTGTGATTATCACAGCAGGGGGAGGAAAGGCTCTTATTACTCACTCTGACTGAGACAGAACCAGTCACATGCCCCATAACTTCTAGAGGGGATCTTCTCATTCTCCCAAGAGACATTAATCCCTTTGGTTTTCTATTTCATGTTGTTTATATAGTTCAAGCCATTTCAAGACAGGATAATGTCGAGCATAATCTCAGAAGGGCTGAATAATCATCTAGCAATTCACACAAAGGAAAATGCTTCATGCCAGAGAACGAGCAGAGATATTCTGCCTATATCTGCTATTTCAACAGACCTTTTAACATGTTAAAAGAAACTCAAACAAGCAAAAAACCACAAAACCTAAAACAGTGAAGTAGATTTTCCAACAGATATTCTTTTACTTTAAACTGTCCAACTAAAATACTGCAGGATAAGGCACTGTCCTATTTATTTATAGAATAACAAAATAACTGTCATAACTTTCCAGAAAACCTGTATGTTCCCCAAGAGCAACAGGATTTAAAAGATCTGTAGCAATTTAATATCAGAGCAAACAACCAAACATTGAAAAGCATCACTTCTTGTAAGGTTCTGGGGCAGAAACAATATGTTCTTCTCCCTTTGATTTAAACATTTCATAGCTAATCTTTGTTCAAAGGCTTGCTTTTTGGAAAGTTTCGATCGCTTCTTTTGTTGTGAAAATTCAGAAAGGTTAAAAAAAACCCAATCATTTCCCTAACAATATTTTGTGACATTAAGAGGAAACAGCTGAACTTTTAAACAACAAATCTAGTAGATAAATGGGAAAATGTGTGAATTACTACATCTGGAAAAGGAGAAGTCTGGTATTACTCACCTTCTCTGAAAATCAGTCAATTTTTATTCATGTATTTTATAGATTGAGCAGTCCAGATTTGCAGTTCAGATTGGGAAATTTTATCAAAGGTTTATAAATAACCTGGCTTGTAAGCACAGAGGCTTTTGGTATTAATAATAATAATCAATGTTGCATTCTGATGAGTAGACTGTAGAATTTTAGTTTGAATATAAGCTCATTGTTTTACATTTACAAGCACCTAGCACAGTAAAGTACTGCTTCACAATAACAAAGTTCTGTGCACTGTAGTAATATAAAAATAAATAATAATAATTCATGTAGATATATTTTCCTCTTTCATAGGTTAGATTGAAAGCAAGCTAACATTATTATCCCCATTTTACAGAAAGTATGATGGATGCAGAGAGAGAGAGAGGTGACTGCTTAGTGAAACTATTCCTCGCCTGTTGCTCATGTTACAGGAATTTACAATCTCAGCTGCTGAAGTAGGCCAGCAATGATAAGATTAAGTAGTTCAATAGCTTTTGGATCATGGAGTGATTAAGCTTGTAATTGCAAGAAGCCACTTAGGTCCTTACTGAGGAATGTGTAGCATCTTTATATAGTTCCTCAACAAGGAATTTACAAGCTCTGTTACTGAAGTCTGCTTATTCAGTTTGGCTTTTAACTCAACAGAAGAGCAAATGGTATCAAAGGAAAACTAGATGCCAAGTGTAAGTACTAAAGTAAAGATAAATTTTCAACATGAAGCCTTAACAAATTAGGGAATTCCAAAAGCTAATACTACTTTTGTAGTATTAATTCAATGCAGTGGCCAGATACATATTTTAATACCATGTACACAGAATGTGCAGTAAGATAACTCAGCTTTGTGGCAGAAAACTTGTGACTGTTTTTTCTAATTACACTGATCAAAGATTTCTGCTGGAGTTTGTAGCATGTGCATTCAACCAGATACATACCTAAAACATTTATACCTTTAACAGGTCTTATTTCAGAAAGGCAGAAGTATCATTTGAAAGCCTTATTAAAACCAACAAGAGAATGGCTCTCCTCTGTCATTCTATCTAGTTAAAACCACTCTTGTGGAATCCATGCTTCTTCCTCACTTTCATTTCACGTACTTCATGCATCTTTGAAACTCAGTGATTTTAGGAAGAGGTTTCCACCTAATGCTTATGATTCTTATCAAGCCAAATTATTTAGAGAAAGCGTCTAGGGATTGAAATTATTCCAGTTATTTAAACATTATTTTAATATACATCTGATCACAATTTTTCTCCCCAACAATAATCAAATGGGAATGTCTCTTCTGGCTTCTAATACTAACTTTTATTCTTATTAAGGATACAACTGTACTTAGTAGCTACTTACTACTTGATGCTGTACAAAGACAACAGAAAAAATAATCTCTGCCTCAAAACTCTTACAAAATAAAAATCCAGTAAACAGATAAATAGCTCAACAAGAGAGCAAAGGAAACAATGATTAGTACAACAGATAGCGACCTGGGTAGTAGCTTAGCCATTTTCTAGGTTTTTGCATAGGAGAGTATGAAAAAGTTTTGAAGCAGACTAGTAAACTAGGTTGATGGTGGATGTTAGAAGGAGATTGCTTCAAAGCAGGTCAGAAGGTAAGGGAGAAATCATGAAAGCGCTAGTATGAAGACTTAATAAATGGCAGCAGTAGGAAGACAGACCGCTAGTTTTATTGTTTTATTTAGGTGAAAAGTGAAGGAAATTGTTTCTGGAACTTAAATGATTTCATTCTAGTTTAATCTGGCCAAAAGCAAGTGTATTTCGTACTTCTTCAGCCTCCTAACTGAAAGACTTCTTAATAAATTACTGTCAAAGTGCAATCTGATCTTGGACCTCCAAATAGAGCTTTTTATTACTAATTGATGAAGCTGTAACTCATGTAACATACATAACTGTATGGCTGATGTATGCACATCTTCACATGTTACAAGACTTTTAAAGGATGGGTGCTGTATGCAAGTTCCGATAGCAGTAGTATTAGCCACTAAAACATTTTCTGCAAGACTACTGCAGACCACACACAGCCTACTTCCTCTTCTGCCTGGGACAGAAATTTGCTGCTTTACATTACGCAGAAGTTATGTGAAGTTCTTTGCATTATGGAAGCTAGAAGTGATTAGGAAAGTCTGTGATACGAGAAGTGCTGAAAAATGGGTTAGCACAAAGTGGCTCTTGCCTCATTTTCTTTCGTTAGCTCCACATCCCTCTTCTCTCCACGTTAGATTCCCACAGCAATTCCAGTTCTGCCCCAACAAAACACACACACACACACAGAGCACCTATCGCTCTCCTTCCCTTCAATAACTCCTGTTATCTTCAGCACTGGTAACTCATGTGTGTCGCTGCCCTCTCTCCAGAATTGCTATAGCATGGTAGCACTACTGTCACCTTTCTGTCCCTTTGTGCAGGGCAGGTTAGAATTTACTGGGCAGCAGAGGACATGGGCTACTTGGTCCTCAGGTGCCCCAGCCCCGTGGTTCCTAAGTGCGTGTTCAACTGGAGCCTGGATAAACATGTGATAGTGCCTGAGATCTGTCAGTGGCTGACAGGCACAAGAGCTGCAAGACATTCCACAATGTCCCATGAGAGGTGTCACAGTCGTCAGGTTTTCCACAGCCTGGTGGTGGTGGCTGTATCCAAGAGTGTTGTTTTGAGCATAGGATGGATATTCAGAGCTCAGAGGGGCATATCTAGGTAGAAGCCAAATGTTGAAGTGAGAGAGATTGCTAAATGGGGAATGTGTTTCTGATAAAAGCAGCCAAAAGTGAGGCTCTCAGGACAGAGCAGAAGTTTTGAATTGTGGTGTTTAGGAACATTCCTAATAAGGAAACAGCTGGATTAGATGGTTGTAACTGCATGCGGAAAAAAAAAAAAAATCTGCTGCTGAACTTGGATTTATGTGTTGCTTAAAGTAGCCACCACAGTGAAGGAGATCAGGAATATCTGATCTCTCACTTCTCTTCCTTCTGTTAAGCAGCCCATTTTTCCCCCAGAATGAAAAATTAAGGCATTCTCTTCCCCTGCTTGTTCAGCAATCATTCTTCTGCAACAAAGTAATTTCCTGTAAAATCTCCAGCTGTACATCGCTACTTTTCCTTTGCAAATACGAGCAGTGAAAGATGAAAGGGAATACAGATGGATAGAGACACTACATTGCACACTGCCACCCACTGACTCTCAATCTCAAGTGCAGGAAAATGACTCCACGTCTCCTTTACCTGTGAAAAAGTGGGTTCTCAACAACTGTTCTTGCATGCCTTTATTGTCATGGGAGATTTTTGGCTTTTCCAATTCTATGTTTTAGTGGGAGTATTTACAATCATTTTAAGTTGGAACAGAAATAAGACTTATGGGAGGAAAGGGAGAAAGAGGAAAAAAAAAGACAAGGAGACTTACTTGTAAACTTCTACATACACATTTAGATTTCCCAAAAGTCAGAAATATTATGTGGTGGTGGAGATTTCTCACTGTGCATGTAGTTCTGGCTAACAGTCTGGTTTCGTTGAGTCATCTAAAGTAAATGTTCTTAAAAAACCTAGTCACTTTGCAGGGTGTGCAGCAGATCAGAGTTACTTCCAAGTATGCATGTCTTGAAACCATTCCATTTGGAGGGTGGAACCTTTACAGGCCACATTGCTGTTAAGTGATTAATATATTTATAGATTCTTTCATGCTTAAATAGAAGAGTGATGATGATAGCACCCAGACACAAGAAACACGTCTCTTTGCTGCTTTATCTCGTGTCCTAGGGAAAGGAGCCAGCTAGTAGGTACTTCAGGAGTGGGTTCCAGAACTGACCTGGCTCCCCACTCTGTAGTAGTCCGGCCACCTGTACATGTCTTTTGAATTCCGTGCATCAAACCTCCTGTCTACAATAACTCTTCTGCAATTATGCATGATACACTGCTATGTTATTTACCGAATACTGTACCAAAAGATGTGCAACTGATAAGACACATTTGAGTATTACGCTATAGTACAGAGTCCTATATTCTACACAGCACCACATTCTGTTTAAGAACGATTACACCACTTACAGGCCTGAGGTTAGAAAAAACTCAAATAAAAGCACGCAAGGACATTCCACTTGGAAGAAATTTCACATGCTTATATCTTAACATGGAAGAAGAACATGCAGAATAATACAATAGTTAAGGCTACTATAGCCTCAGTGCAAACTAAAATTGTTTTTTCATCAAATATATAAAATCTAGGGAAAAAAATAAAGAGAAAAATGTAATTTAGAGTTTTTATACAGCAGAGACGCAAAATACAATACATACTAAATTCTAAAAGTATTTGTAACTGATACTTTGGTGTTCACGCAGCTTTAAATCCTTTGCAAAACAATGCAAGAAACACGAACTGTATTATGATTAAAGTCGAAAGGCCATCAGATGAAATTTTTGCAGATGTAACTCCACTGATGTCAATTAATTTATGCAGTCTGAGGACATGCTACAGGAATAGAGATTTTGTGCAATGAACAGATGGTATTATTAGAAATGTACAGTTTATACTAAATAAAGCACCTGTTTGAACATGAGTATAAACTATTTCTTTTCAAATATTTCTATGCCATGATTCTTTCATTTTTTTAAAGCAGAATCAAAAGTTTAAAGCTAATTATAACCTTTGTTGTGGTGTTTGGAAGCGTCCTTTGTGCTGCTCAAGTAGAACAACCATAGACAATTTTCCACATAGGTGGCAAATATAATTAAATGTGATGGAATTACTAGTATTTTATAGAAGTGTGGTTATGCAGGGATAAGTCAATAAACAGATGACATAATGAGACACAAAAAAGTTCAGTGTATGAATCAGAACGTTAATTACTGATATTTTTATACATGAACATAGCTCATGGCAATTAGCAAAAAGATAACAGTTTTCATTAAGACCAAAACATGAGCATAAAATGAAAAACTTGATTCAAAATAAAGCTATAGAAATCTAAATAAATAAATCAGGGTAAATAAATTAGTAAAAGAAGTTACCGTATTAAAATCTAATCTTAAGAAAGATTAGGATACTCATGGACCAAAATCATGATACATTGCTTGTTTTCCAAATTCCTATCTATTGTACTACTTTGATTTCATATGAACCAAAGCAGACCATTTGGTTTATGCTTGTGCACCCCATATATTAACAACTTAATTGATTCTCATTATAAGCATCATAAGTGCTTCTTGACACATAGAGGAAATAGTGTCATCCATCTCGTAATTAATCAGAAAACTAGTTGTTGCAGAGTGCTATGTAGACAAGTACTTTAACTTTTAATACTGAACTAAACATTTGAATGCAAACAACAATTTATTTTATTTTAGCTGGGATAAAATTACAAGGAGCCATGATAGGAATGTGCATCCCTTTCCACTAAAGCCTTGATCAGCCAAAACAGAAGGATTCAAGATTAATCATTAATTCACTGTGGTACATTAAGTCACAGGCTACTGCACAAACTGCAGTTCTGTTGAAGGAAGAGACCCTGATCCTGTTTAACAACTGTATTAAGCAACTGTTAAGACAGAATTAATATTTCTAAATAAAACTGCATGACAAATCAATGTAGAGAGCTTGATATGCAAGAATATGTGTTGTACCATCTTGTCATAGAACAAAACATTCACTTATGAAAAATCAGAGTGGGGGAAATAATGAGGAAGATGGACCATGAGATGAGTTTGCTCTCCATTCCATTTTATTTCATGATAATATGGAGAAGATATGACATCTCAATCAGAGACAGAATTCGATAAACACAAAGACAATTCTACAGCTTCTCTGTGGAAAGTGTTATAATTTATATCTTGCATGGGCAGGTGGGAGAGAAAGGAGACAGCTGTTGCAGCCACAACAACTGACTGCACCAGATATGCCACAATTGCAAAACAGATTTTAGTGAGCCCTCTCTCTTTTTTTAGTTTCTGCATTTACCAAGAAGCCAAAGACAACAGAGGTGACAGCCGGAAGCACAGCTGTGTTTGAAGCAGAGACAGAAAAAGCCAGCATCAAGGTGAAGTGGCAGCAAGCTGGCACAGAAATTACTGAAAGTGCAAAATATGTCATCAAGGCAGAAGGAAACAAGCATTCACTGACAATCAATAATGTAGGAAAAGAAGATGATGTGACATATGCTGTAATAGCTGGAAGTTCCAAGGTCAAATTTGAACTCAAGGTCAAGGAACCAGGTACAGCATTTCCCGAGCCATTCTAATTTAATCAGTATTTCCAGTCCCACATGCAAACTTCATGAATGAGGTCCATGGAAATTAGCCTTACTTAACACTGTAAGATTTCTCTACCAGCAATACATCTGTTTTGCCCAGTTATTTGAAGCTACTCATTCATCTTAAGCTGAGGAATACATTTCCTGTGGCTAAGACACCCATTTCCAGATGTCAGAAGTCCACGCAGCAAAGATCACAGAGGAAATCTCAATGCACATCTTTAGAATTCTCTGTCAAGCTCTTCAACTTAATTATTGAAAAGCAAAGCAAAGCTAGTCTAACCTAGCCCAACCTAAACTAAAATGCCTGCATTTTAGGCATGGTATTTTATCTTTTTAAAAATAATTTAATTTAAATACAAGACTGTAACAATCAACAAAAAATTTAACAATTAGGCTGTAATGTTTTTAGGAGCTCATATACTCCCCAAAACTGTCTCAAAATCACATGCTAATAAAAATACATATTTCAAGACAGACTTGAGTACAAAGTGTAACCTTTGCATTATTTTTATACTACCTATCATTACTACCCTCTGTATGCATTAAAGGATCACTTAGATGGGAAATTGAAAAACATCCCCAAGCTTTTCCTGGGAAAAACTATAAAGAGCCAAATTCTCTGAAATTTTCTCATGAAAAATGTCAGAAGGTGCTGAGGATAGAAGAAATCACCTTTTTTTTTTTTTTTAAATATTTCCACGCTCACAATCCCTTTTTTCCCCTCCAAAATGGTTCCCATTTACCACTTTTGGTATTTTAATTTTCCCTTTTTATTCTAGTGAAAAGCCTTAAACTTGGATTGTTTATGTCACCTCCTGTCCTTTGCTATCACTATTTATTCTAGCAACATGATGGTTATGAGATCTTCTGGTCAGCTGAAAAGATACTGGTGAATATTTAACAGGAGACAAGACATCCTGTTCCAGATCAAAACACAGTGCGTGACAGGTTATGAGGAAGGGGAAATCCTAGTATGGATTAGGACAATGTAACAGCTGTCAGAGCATATAAAAGTATGATCCCACTGACTATCAGATCCTGAAAATAAACAGGTACATACTACGCTAGTTATATCTTCCTCATTGTCTTTTGGGTTAGTTGCAGGTAGAGCCTGCTACAGGCAGGCAGAGTTACTGAATTTGCAAGTGTAATCATTACCCAAAAGCAATACACCTCTGACAAGCATACACTGGTGATGGAGATATCAGGATGCCAAAGGCAAGAGAATTTTCCTGTTACACATTATATATTGATGCCTCAAAATAAATCTTTTCTATACAACTATACATCCAAGTTACAGGAACATCTACAAGACATTAGTTAGAATCAGGTTTAGTTCTTTCCTGTAAAAATTGAATTTAAATTTATTTGGACAAGATCCAATGGGATACAGTCTAAAAATACAAGTGGTAGAATTTTATAGTTAAGTATTAAAATAACACCAATTTAAGATCACTCTGTTTTCTTTCAAGACACAAATACAGTTTAGGGTAAAATGCATAAATTTCTGAGAGCAGGGTTGACTCATGTTCATATGTTCACAGATACTGTCTTGTTTTTCAGACCTTACTGATTGTTAGAGGGTAACTGGATTACCGATTATTTTCACAAACAATAATAATTTTGGTTCTTCATTATCAAAAAATTGGAAACTGCCCCCTAACCTTCCAAGACACAGCCACATCTCTTTATGACAGAGAAGCCACTCAAATTAGTCATCACATGGCACAACACAGCCAGAAATTCCTGGTGGAAAAAACATTGCAAATAGCTGGGAAACTGCATGCGGGACTCATGTGAGAGGTAGGCGAGGCCCTTTGGAAGTGCCTCTGCTACCTGTGGGGGGGGGGAATCTTGCTGCAGCTGATCTGTTTCAAGAAATTCTACCTCTCTCCATCTGCCCCAGTTGCTCACTCCTACTCCCTTTTCATACATTTCTATCTTCTCCATTGTGCCAAATGCATTTGCTTGAATTTTCTGTGAGGTCGTGGCTTAGTTGAGGGGCCACAAACTTCATGAGCCACGGGAAGAAAGGATAGATAGATTGTTAAAATACTTTCTCCGTATTGATTACTAGCAGTGTCTAGAGCTTCTAGCCACACACAGCAACAGCATTTGGAACATTGCATTCCAACAGCAGAGTTAAACAAAATCTCATTAATAAGCAAATTGCTTACAAAATTAATAATTGCATCATTTTTCATTACATTTTCTATTTAGACCACTGAAGTTAACATCATATAACAGTGTTATGCATCAGTGGACAAGTTTCTACACACCAAGACTATAGAATTTAAAAATCCAGACCTCAGTTCTTTCCAAGCTCAGCAAAAGAAAGAGGCTCATCATCCAGCTTCAGGAGGCTCCTCGTTACAGCACATCCTCTAAATTCTAGAAAACCACAGCTAATTTCTCTGCATTTCCCAAAGATATTAAAAGCTGTTCTGCAAAATTTCTTCAGAAATGAAGTAGAAACATCTCTTTCTCTAATCTTGGCTTACATTCATTTCCAGAAAAGAGTGAGACAGTCACTCCTGCTGAAGCTGCTCCAGCCCCAGATGCCTCAGAGTCACCTGCTCCACCAGTAGAAAGCAGCCAAAACACAGAAGGTAACAGAGAACTAACACCGTTCTCAAGTCTGGTTCATTAACAGAAGGGAAGAACAGGAACAGGGAATCGTCAGAGTCAGTGAGGTAGAGACAGTAGCTGAAAGCAGACCACTAGTGATTAATGACAGACAATAAAGAATAAGGAATCTCAGAGACATAAAAAACATTGAGATATTTTGAAATGACTTAACAAATTCACTATATAAGCTGTAACAGAAGCTGATGCAGAAAGTTATAACTAGTAATTCTGATGGTTATTTCAGTTGCATCTGCTGGGACTCAAGCAGAAGAGCCTCTGGACCCTATTGGGCTCTTTCTGACTCGACCCCAGGATGGAGAAGTTACTGTTGGTGAGTACAAAATGTGAGTCGAGTGATGTTTGTAAACTGTACCTGTTACGTGACTATTTAGGTCTCCATGTACAGGATGACAGCAGTGATATAACAGATAAATTAAACACTATTCATAATCTTATTTTAACCCACTTCTCTTACAAGGTGGAAACATCACATTCACTGCCAAAGTGGCAGGTGAGAGCCTGCTGAAGAAACCATCAGTGAAATGGTTCAAAGGAAAGTGGATGGACCTGGGAAGTAAAGTGGGGAAACACCTCCAGCTCCATGACAATTATGATCGAAATAACAAGGTACAATTGACAGAGTAAGATTCTCAGTCTTCTAGATACTAATCTTTAATATGGGGAAAATATAAGCAAATATAGGAATGTTTTGATCTTAAAGTACCCAAAGGTACACACACAGTGCTATACTTATGCTCTATGTTTTGACCATGCAGAGAAGAGACAAGCAGTACATACACACTCTTGCATACCTTATCTATGATGAAATGAGAAAATGTCTGGAGGACTAGGGGAACAGTTGCACTACGTACTGCAGGATTCCCTTCCATCTTCTTCTCAAGTAATAGATACTCATTATATTTAAGAGAAAACAATAAATCAGACAGATATTTAAGTATGGTCTACCTTGGTCTTAACAGATGAAGCATTCAACTATTAGTGTTGGAATTTATTGTTCTCTCGCATTGTCTAGACTACTTTAAATAGCTGAGTAAGCTCCATTTTTACCACAAACACGTTCAAAGGTACACAGACAGGAATACAAGAGTCTGTACCATAACTTCTCATCCTGTGTGGTATATGAAACACTACTACCCTCTCCTGGATGGAACAGAAGAGACTTGCACACATTAGCCACTCCTTTTGCTGAATTTTTAAATTTATCGTATACATTCTGGGTAGAGGCTGTCTTTGTTCAATAAAAGCTCTATTCCTGTTTCCAATGTGCAATCACTGTATGTGATGACTGCACACACCGGGACACCAGCACAATTTGCTAATATAACATTGTGTCCTCTGGAAGACCTGATAATACTCTCTAGCTGTTCCTGCTGAATCAGTGGGATATGTAATTTTTCTGACAGTAATGAGTTATATGCTCCAGAGGTTCTTAATTCTAAAAGGACAGAGAGGCATATTTCATCCCTTGTCTATTTCTCTCTGTGCCTTAATATGCCATAGTCTCTCTCTCTATTGCACCATTTCATTTTCTAACTTCTGAATTGTATCATTGGTGTCTGTTCTAGGTGTACACCTTTGAAATGGAAATCATAGAAGCAAACATGACTTTTGCAGGAGGGTACAGATGTGAGGTGTCTACCAAGGACAAGTTTGATAGTTCCAATTTCAACCTGACAGTCAATGGTAAGATGAATTGCTACCACCTTCTTTCTTCCTTTTATTTTATTTTTTTTTTTATTTCCTGTAGGCCCACCAACAATTCTTTCTGGTACATAGTGGCTACTAAACAAGCATAAATCTGAAGTATAGTCCTGAGGAGGTACAGGTACACTTACAGAGGTCCACAGATGAGGATTGGGATGGACTGGAAGAGATACAGAGCATTAGAAGCAATGTCACTCAAGTCAGAACTGTGATGCTCTTAAAGCACGCAGAAAGATGCAAATCAGCCCAACTGATATTCTCTGGCTTTCTTCTGATTTCAGATCTATTCTTTCATTCTATTTAATTCCACTAGAATAAGAGAGAGGTCCATTCTTACTTCGGCTAAAGTTCAGTACTAAAAATGGATACTTGAAAAAAAATGGTGGGAAATTTAAAAATTTAAACATGTTACACTATTATCAATTCCTTTCTTCCCAATAAACTCAAGTCATGTAGATGCACCTTATGATATGAAATTGCTTGTAGATTAGATGACTCATTTTATATAATACATGGTGCCACCCTCAAAACTGCCACACTGAAAAGCTTATCAGCAATTGAAAAGTAAGTACATTTTAACATCAATTTCCCCCTAGCGTGAAAGAGTTTAGGTAAAACATTTTAAGCATGGACCACCTGAAAGAGTTGCATGTTTGGACCATTTCCTGTTTCAGTGGTTCTGCTGAAGGGATTGCAACATTAATTTGTGCCAAGCAACCAATAAGCCTAATATGAAAAGACAAAAGTTTATTGAATGCATTCAATCAGCAGTGTTCATTTTTGAAGTTTTGCTAGCTAGCTGTAGGACTCATAAGATTTAGGAGTTGTGACCGAGAACAGTTTTTCTCCCAGTAGCAGCAGTACACCTATTCATACCAGCAGATGCTTAGAACAGAGTAAAGTTCTTTCTATGCAACATTCTCAATGGCTTTTCTGTACATCTCTACATATTTCCAGGAATTTACCTTTGCTTTCAGAGGATGGATTACAATTTATTATTAGTAATAATATTTAGGTGATACCCAGTGGTTTTCACATTAGGGTTTAAATACCCTGTGAAGCCAGTATTGAAACTAAAATTTACCAGTAGGAGTTCATCATGCTGCAGGTTATTATGAAGCATGAGCCAGAATTGTTATACACAAAACACTGGACGTTGAAAGCTAATTAGTGAAGGCTACGTGTTTAAAGATGATGCTTCAATCTTTCAATATGTTAACTGATCACAATTTGCAATATAAGAACTAAAAGAAAAAAAAAGTCTGGAGAGGAAAAGCTTTAGAAATAGCACTGTATTTTTGCATTATTTTGACTTGCTCTCCCATTCTTGTTCATCACTTTTTGTCACATCAGAAGCACCAATAACTGGAGACTTGGATATTCGCGCTGCCTTCCGACGCACGTGAGTATGTATGGTAGAAACTTATGTAGATCAGATTATACTTCCATGTGGAATTCATTACCTTCCTAAATAAAACTAACTAAAAGCAAAGCCATTGTGCAAACAAGCAAATAAAATATTTCTATTAAGAAAATATTTCTACTATTAAAATACTATACAACTCCTACAAATCATCTAAGAGAGTTTAGAGTTTGTATTAGCATATCAATTATGCTTGTCTTTGGTTACGCAATTGACAATGTGTATAATTCTACCAAGTACTTCAGCACTTTTTTTCCAGACCTGTAAAGAGCACTCCAGACATAGACCAATAAGAAGGAGAAGACTCTGTGTAGAGTCTAGACTTGATTTAGTCTGGATTGAGGAACTACAGGTACCTTAATACAAATGTTTGCTAAACAAAGAAGTGGAGTTTGATGTGAGCTCTGTAAGCAGCATTATCACTGATAACATTAATACAAGCATTTTGGTTGTATTTGTTTTCAGGTTCTATAATTATACTAATTGAATGAAGACAATGATACTGTAAGCATCTGTGTAAAGACCCAGACACATGTAGGTCTTAGATATTAAAGACTGCAAGGTGTTGCACTGGTGTTGAAAAGGCTATACTCCCCACATCTATAATACTGTCTGAGTTGATATATGACTTAATGGAATAATGTTCCCTTCCATTAGTTAAATTTACAAAAGTGTGGGGTTTTTTATTTTTTTAGACACATAACAACATGTGTTTTTTCACTGTTGAGTATTTCTTTTCCGTTTGTGTAATTCAGTTTCTGTTTTAGTTTTTATATGTTTTTGCAAAGTTACTAGATTGAGAATATTCCAACAGGCATCTAATTCTCTAACATAAGACACAAATCATCCATGGCAACTCCTTGAGTGTTTCCCTGTAAGTGCTATTTTTACGAGATTTTTTAAAAATATTCTATCACAAAGAACTAAAAAAGGTGCGCAGAATTTACCCACAGTCAAACCCATCCATAGGTAGCTGCCCAGCCTTGCTGTGATGCCTATTCAATAGAGGACATTCAGTGCATAGTTGTATCGTGTTAGGCTTCGAGAGTTTCTCTTCTTGCTAGCACAGTTAAAAGAATTTAGAGTCAGTTCAGAATGAGCACAGTGCGAGTAGCTTCAGGTTGTTCAGATTTTCAGTTTCTTCTCTAAGAATGGAGCCAGATTTTGAACTGAACTATTTAAATCTGAAGTTTTGTCTTTGATACCCTCACTCAGGAGCCTGGCAGGAGGGGGGAGACGGATGACTTCAGCCTTTCTCAGGTAGCCACTGTCTGTGTCAGCAGATAAATCCAAGTCTAACAAGGAACTGTCTCTCTGCTTAAAAAAAGAAAAAAGAAAAAAACTCACAGAAATAGCTGCAGCTTAAATTCCAAATAAATCATCATTTATAGTATGTAGTATTTATATGAGACAAATACATACAAGTAAGTAGTAATGTAAGATGAGTATAAATAATGAAAATAGTAGTTTGATAGTTCAGTGAGAGACAGATTCCTCTACAGAAGAGGCATGTGTTTGGCAAGTGGCATCATCTCAGCATTTTTAGAAGAAAAAGTAACTTCAAATTATATTTATGTCTGCCCCCTGTTTTACGTGTTTTCCTCTCTACTGAGCACATCCTGACCAAAATTGCCGCTGCTCACAGAAATGTTCCAACACACATGTATATGAAAATCTCTTGTTTCCTGGCACACTCTTTATCCTAGCATCATTAAATTTCCCACCCGATCCCTTTTGGTCCCAATGTCTTCTACCATAATGAAAATAGGAACTCTGAGATTAGACTTCACTCTATGCAGGTTAAAGCAATTATTAGGGTCTTACTCTTCAGAAAAGCCAAACGTTGATTGCTAGGCTTTCCTGAAAATCTTAAAATATAGGATTAAAGATTAATTAAAATCTAATATTAATTAAAAGCCTGAAAATTTAAGTACCACCTGGGAAGCAACAAGGTGACTAGTTATTCTCCCAGCTGTAGATTCTGATTTCCTGAATATTTGGTCACAAGAAGCCCTTTTCAAATTTGGGATTAGACTAGTGATTTTTATGTACATTTTATCCTGCAAACATCAAAAATCTTCTGAAAGTAGCAAAGTGACCAAAAATACACTTCTATGTTTGAGCATTATACCCAGGAAATTATCCTTTCCAATACTGTACTATCTTGAAAGTAATCACGAAGTAAAAATGGTACTTTCTTAATAACAATATCTCTTCTCACAATACATTCAAAATTACACCGATTCAAAATTATTACTTGTTCTCACTAACCTTTCACTGTTCAGCAGCACAAGAAGTTTGGCACTCATTTCTCTTCCATTTTATTAACTGTACTGTTAAAATGTCATCATTTATCTGTTAAGGCTGTTTTCTTACCTTTTAATATACTTGTTCCTGCAATATCGAGTTTTCCTGACATTCTGGCTTACACTTCTACAGACAGACTGATTTTCTCTGAAACAACTAGCACTGTGTATTGACAGAGACAGCATTATGGGCTACCACTACCACTAGTACAACTGAAAAGAATAATTTCTTTGTATAAAACAATAATTATGTCAGATGGTGCTGCTGGAAGAATCTGAATGCTGTGAGATGGCATCACCAAATACTTGTACTCAAGACAACAGAGATGTCAAGCAGCAGCTGAACATTGATCATGGGAGACTGAGTTGAGGAAAATCTATTTTAACTTTCTAAACCCTGTATGAATGGAAAAAAGACCTTTTTTTTTTTCTAAGTTACATAATCAATAGTCATTAAATCCAGAGTAACTCCCAACACACTTATATCAAATCCCTGAAGTGATCTTTTAAGAATTAAACCCAAAGAAGGGATTTTAGTGACTACACACTAAGTTTTCAAGGTAGATCCATACTTCAAATGTTCAGAAGCACAGCTAGAACACATTTGACTGAGACCAGAAAACAACATTGTGCATTCCATCGGAGTTCACCATATGTAACAGACAGAACTATACACCAAAAAAACTGCTTGTTGCTTCTTGTTATGACAAATCAATTCGCCACAACATTGTGTGCCATGATGTTTGTCGAACAACATGTTCAGCATGTTGAACCTCATCTCAGAATCAAAGTCAGATCCCAGAATTCCTGCTTTAACTCTCCCAAGCATAAACGATGTGACACTTTTTTCAGTATAATGAATTCTGGAATCACAAAGAGCCTTAAGAAACATTAACAGCTGGGATAACACTTGAAAAAAAAACCACGTGATTTTAGACTGTAAGAAGTCCTACTAATAGGCTGGTTAAATACTGCCCCACTCTGTAAACAATATCCACAGTCCTGAAACTACAGCTTTCCAAAAACATTAATGATTCTAAAGGAAAGCTTCTGCAACATGCTTATAACAAATTCATTCCAGATCTCTATGACCACCAAATTAATACCCCGTACAACTTTATCCATAATCAGTACAGAAAAAAATAGAAGTTCATTAAAGATATTTCTTTTAACCTGTATGAAGATCAGTAGGGACAAGGAGCCTAATTAAGTCACCTTCCATGTCAGTGCACGCTCTAAGTCATTCTAAACCCATCTGCTACTCCCCTACAAAAATGTATCACCTATGTAATGATACAGTCTCACATGATAGTCCCATTTCCTTCTGAAACTAATTATGGTTTTCTGTTACAATACAGTACTGAGGGACATGAAGAGGGTGGCGAGTTTAATTTTACTTCCCTACTGAAAAAAAGGTGAGTAAAAATCCATAGACTTAGAGAAATAAAGTAACCAGCTTCTGTTGAACAACTCTGAAAATACTAAAACTAGAATAATTGAAAGTTCCATGAATTCAGCATCCTTGTAGTTTTCCTAAAGCAGCTCTAACCAGAAAAAGGATGACAGGTAATCACTGCAACTTCCCCATATACTCAGCATTTGCTGCATTTCTGCTAGGTTTATAATGGAGAATAAAAAAAAAAAGAAAGAAAACAAAAAGATTGATCTTTCCCAAGATGGAAGAGGCTGGGATTAGGTTAATTACATGCTTCCACTAGCACCTTTCATTAAAAAAACTCCAAGACAACAACAATTTACTATACCTGTCTATAATGCTGCCTTATTAAGAATTTTCTGCCTAAGTTTTCACAACACTTTGCATCAGAGAGCTGGGAGGACAAGCCTTTTTATTAGATATCTAAATGTCAATATTACGCCATACAACTACATATTATATATTATACAGCTGTTTATCACATATAAAAAAGATATTCTATCTTGTATAAATATCACATACATATTTTTTACTGTTCCAATTCTAATTCTTATTTCTTGGTTTAACTTTCACTTGTTTTTGTGGAATTTCCTTTCCCATTCTCATCCTTCCTCGCCACATCTGTTTTCATAACTTGACTACTTATGTTTTCCTCTTTTTACTACTATGTTAATCTGGATATTTTGGATTCCATGGTTGCCAACAGAGAGTAAGATTTCTGTTCTATTTTACTATAAATGCATGGGTCGAACTGAATACAAGAACCATTTGGTTTGAAATAATGCACGCATGTTTCTCTTATGTGTGGAGTGCGACAAAAAAATAGATAGTATGAAAGAAATTATCATCCGCCAATTTCTGAGACAGAAATGGTTTTAAACAATTAGTAAAAGTTAAGGATGGACCATTCAATGCAAATCAATGTACTTCTTTGAATGTACTATCACTTTCTTTCATAAGCAGTTTTAAATTGTCCTTGAATTTCCAGATCTTCTCAATAACCTGCTGCTTTAAATTCCTATTGTCATAGAAATTAGAATCAGAAAAATAATTAGCATAATATGCCTGCTGGTGCCTATTAAATATGCACTGAAGTTTTGTTCTATCCATCCTTAAACATGCTAAGTGAACGTATTACTGAAGTCACCTATTCCATAAGTGTACAGGCCTTTATATTGCAAAACATTTCTTTTTATTCCAGGTAAAGTTTCCATTGCTCGCTATCATCCCCATTACTCCAAGCATGCTTCTTTCTGTTCACTGCCCCCGACTGCTCACTCTGTGTTTCCAGCTCCTGAAGTTACTATAAACATTTGTCACTAGAATCATGTTTTGAAAATCTATACTTACTCAGTTTAAGTTTTCACAATCAACTACTTGGGTGAATGTTACTGTGAATCTGTGTTCAGTCTCTGCTCAGGTACTGATATCATTATTTTTATAAAAAGTGTTTTATCTCCACAAAGAGTACAGAATCATGTAGACATCTGAAGTAGCTTGGTTACGGAATGCAATAAGGCCACACTACCCTCGTGTCTCACTCAGGTTAACTCACCCAAATTTCAGTGGGGCAAACAAGGTCATGTAGGTATAAAAAGCCCTGCGCTATGCAACATGCAAAATATACAACTAGGAGTGAATTCTGGCTTTGCAGTATCACTACAACCAGAACTCTCTAGGGAGCCAGCTAGACGAGACAGAAAGTACACCCACCAACCTTTCTGTAGCTGACATTGATATCAAAGGTTCTTGTTTCATCATGAATACCAGGGAAGCCCGAAACAAAAAGCACATTAGCTTTTTTATGTTATTCTAAAGTAGGGAAAATATACTTTCTGAATAACAGCAGTAATCAAAACTGTACAGATTTGAGAGCTGAAATAGAGCAGTTCTACACACATTCTAATTTCTATAGAAAATGTAAGGCAAAAAAGAAATGTTGATCTCTTTTTTAAAATTTCAAATAAATGGAGGCCAATGTGAAAATATTTGCATAACTTCACACAGTGACTCCAGTTGGAATTGAGTGCTAAGTTCTATGAGCCCCTCTCCTAGTGCCTTTTCTTTCCGCTTTCATAGTTTTGAGCAGTGATAGAACTCTAAAAAGTAGTAAAAATCTCCAGTATTTCCAGAAATGTTCAATTTGTGGATTTAACTATTCATTATTTATTAGACTATAAACATAATTCATTAAGAGAAGCTTATAAATTTCACTGCATTTTATCAGTGGTTTTGACATTTCTTGAATTACAAATCTCTGTTTAATGAATTTAGGCATACCAATAAATTCATTGCTCCTAGCTGTTTTTCACAGCTACTTTAGAATTAGTTTGTGGATCTTTCAGGCTTTGCACACCACAGGTTGAAGACCTATATTAATGAGAATCGACAGGCATAAAAACTCATCGTGGAATGGAAGTATTCTTCATTAAAATAGAACGGAAAAAGGGACCTCATGCTGAGGAACTCTCAAGAGCTATGTGGATTCAGATAGAATTGAAGATTATTCCTTTACCACTTCTGCTTTGTCCCACCTAATTTACAAGTGCCCCTCAATCTAGAGGTCATGAACATTCCCACTATAATAAAGAGAGCTTCATTTGATACTGTATCTCCTATCGCTGTAATTTAATTAACTGGTGTTGACATACAGATGTCATGGGCCAAGGAGAGGTCACTGGGAAGAGGAAGGGAACAGCTGTCACAGAACTATTAAATGGGATAGTGAGCAGAGACCTTGAAGGAGGTGACAGCTGACAGGGTCCAATCAGTTGACAGTAATGGGATAGGAAGGAACTATCTCTGGGATGTACAAAACTATTTATAACTCCTCCACATATGTTTAAAACATACCAGCTGCATATTCCATTTACAGCAGATTCACTCATCTGCATCTTAATGCCCTCAAGTGCATAGTTAACCTATGAGGGGATTACTCTGAATAAAGGTCCCCAACATCAGGGAGAGTAACGTAAGGGTGAGAGAAACTTCAGGAGTTCAAGTGCTCTATTACTTTTCGCACACTGCTTAGTTCCTGTTGGTAGTGGAAGAGTACAGCCTAATTGTGGAAATTCTGTGTCTTTATGGGATCAAAAAGAACATTTTAACAAATACAAAATGGTGAACAGGAGTACTAGGATGGGGAAACTCTCGCTCAGAGCCAACGATGGGTTTTTTCTTTTCTTTTTCAGAACTAAATTAAACATTATACCAATTACAACCTTTAGCTTTTAGTACCATTTCACATGCAATTTGCAAGGTTTTTTCCTGTAACTAGAAAATGTTATTATTTCCAAGGAGGAGACTATGCTCTTGCTTATGATCAAGTTTCTTGTATTTCATCTTGCATACACCAAAACAGTATTGCCAGATATAACAATGGGTTGACATTGAGTAATGGAAAAGCTAAAGCAAAAATTAAGGAAGTCTTCCCAACAGTGAGATACACTAGACTGTGGAATTGCTCCCAAACTAGATTTTTCTCAAGATGTATTTAAAAATAATTGACATAAATATTTTTGAAAACTCCATGAATAATCCTACCTGCAAATTTTCAGGTAAAGGAGTGTATACAGATGAGCATATACATAGACAGATAGACAGAAAGACCACCAATATTTATATAATGCCCAAGCGAAAATAATAACATTTGAATCTGTTAACTCTTTCCTATGATTTTATATTTCCTTTAGAGATAAGAACTCAGCACATATTAGAAATATTATATATTTCTAGTTTTATGTACTTATATATCCATTCCAATTTACATTTCAAAATATTTTAACACTGCTCATTGCTATGATCAGGGCAATTAGCCCAAGAACTGCTTATGTTAAAAAAAAAATAAAAAAAAATCTTGGTCTATTTCGCAAATCAGTTCAATTGCCCTGCCTTCTGCTATGCAAACTACAAACCATACATAGCTGCCCCAAACTAAATAACAGATAGAGAAGAGGAATCCTGATTAAATTTGTGGGTGATGTTGATGCATTGTTACGACAAAGCAAATACCCTGTAGGCTACATTTATCGCAGGAGTCCAAACTTCAGATACACCTCTCAACTCAATGAGTGCTAGTGAGGGCATAATGCTTAGTAAGCGCTAAACCACTCCAAAGATATAAGATATTGTGTGCCATATTTTAGCTCAAACTCACTAAGTTGAAATCCTTTTCTCTTGCCTCCCTTCTGTTAAAGAGCTACAAGGGTGCTGGAAATCCCAAGACTGGTCTGCAGTACTTTAACAAACACAGTGTTCTCGTTTCAAGCAAGCCTTTTTGGGCCAATAAAAGGAGTACCAGAAATGTTTGAATATACCTTCTGTCTAGGGTGACCACAGTCATGCTTTTTTAAGTAGTAATATTTCTCACCGACTAATGCGACTGTTCTTTTCCTGAAAAAAAAACATTGGAAATGCACCCAATAATCCTCCACTTTTCTCTGCATTACCTGCTGCATAACTTGTCTTCTTGTTGGGGTTTACCACTGAACACGGCTTCATTATAAGGGTGTGTTCTGCTGAACTGGAATCTGCTTGGTCCTGGTGATACCAGAAACAACAGCCACAGGAAGTTCCTTTTCCTAAAGAAATTTTTCAGAAAATATTACTTTTTTCATCCTTTCTCTGTTTACCAAAATGCAAACTATGACAGGCAACAACTCCATGATGACAGAGCAAAGTAGAGCTATTTGTTTCCCTGTAAGGTGATCTGCCATAATTATGAATAGGCAGAAGTGCTTACACTTATAATATAAATTGCAGAGTGTGGGAGTGAGTTTGGTTTCAACAGGGAACGGCATTTTTCTTAAGCCTATTTCAGAGCTTTTGCATGAGCTCCTTCATCTCTCTGCTACTGAAGCACAGGCTTGTTCTGCTAAAGGTGAAGGTGACATTCGTGGCTCTTTTGTATTAACACAATGCCCTCTTTCTTCCCCATCGGGATGCTGCATGTTTTTCCAAACGGTTCTCTGCATCGTTCTGGAGTACAGCAGCTTCTTGCGCTCAGTAAATCGGTAAGGTTACACCAATTTCTTTTGCTATATACAATCTTTTAAATAAAAAATATGATTACAGAAAAAGAATGCCTTTCCCAAAGCCCGACAACCAATTTTTCGCTTGGTTTTTCTAAACCAAACATTAATTCTTCCATAATCATTAGTGATTCTTTGGTTAAACTATAAAATAAGTAGTCCATTGTAAATAGTGTCTTGTTTGCCACGACTCACTGGTCTATGGTCTTTATGTTTGTCCTGGTTCTGGTTAAAAAAGAACCGATTCTCTTTTAGCAAATTTTCCTTACAGCTAAGTTCTACGTAACTTCATTTGTTGGCTGTATATTTTACAGACAAGGTCTGCTCCAAAGCTGAAAACACCTAATGTTTATAGTTTTACTGAGCTAACAGTAGGAATGAAACACAGAAAAGGCCCACATTTATAATTATTATTATAGTAATATGGTGACAATGTTTTATAGTTACTATAGCCAACAATTGTATTTACAATAGATGACAAATATTTCAAAAATCTGTGATTCATTTTAGTGAAGAGAAAAAATGTCCTGAGTAGAAAAAGGACTCCTTTCTTATTAACATGAACCAACTGCCTTGTTTCTAAGGCATTCTCGGGTTATCAGTTCAGTCCCTTGCTTTGCCACATGGTTTGTGCATGATCATCACTGGAATATGAGTCTCCTTGTGTTTCCATTACCCACTGTTAAAGGGAAGCTAATATTTATTTGCTTTGGCTATTAGAAAGTAAACCCCTGAGGATAGCAATTGGATTTTAATCACTGTGAATATAAATAGAAGTAAAACTAGTTACCAGTTTTATTTCATTAGTTTAGGCCATAATATAGCAAAAAAAGTTAGAGTGCCAAATTCTTCATTAAGAAATGGCTTCATCAAGCCAATATGTAGCCTGCCAGCCCTATGGCTGTTTTTAAATCCTCTCAATAATGGCATTCAGATACTCTAATCCCTTTCTGCAGAGGTGAAGCAAAATCTGAATCACAATCTGATGTTGATGTCTGGGAAATCCTGAGGAAAGCTCCTCCTTCTGAATATGAGAAAATTGCTTTTCAGTATGGTATTACAGATTTGCGTGGGATGCTGAAACGCCTCAAACGCATAAAGAAGGAAGAGAAAAAAAGTACAGGTTGGCAAGCTATATTTATTCCAAATATATGTGTCCATATCTTCTTCTCTGGGAGTTCTTCAAATACTAACGTCAGCTGGACAGCAGCCAGATATAAGAACATAAGAAATAGGAAACTCCTGTTCCAATTGTTACACAGTCTTTACGTGTGAAGTGCTGATTAGCAAAGATTAAAGCTGTGCCCAAAGCTCTGAGCTACCTTGCTCTGAAACTCTGGTTATTGCGAACCCGCTCATTTTACTAGTTTCTTCTGCCTTGCCTCTTAATCTTTCCCTGAACATAAAACAACACCCCCCCGCTCCCCTCACCCCCAAAACTGGTCAGTATGTCAGGCATCAGTGGTACATTTCAAGAATTTAATTTTCATTAGGATGATACATTTGGAATTATTGAGCCTTTTGTTGTCTAGTTAAGTATTAGTTAGCTAATTTAAACTAATTTGTTTTAAACATCTGAAATGGAGAAGGCAAGCTGCCATTCAGTAGCTGAGACCACAAGTACCATTCTCCTACATGGGCAGATGTAGCTGTAACTCCATTTAGGATGTGTTAAAGTACATATTCACATCTGATTTAGAATATTTTACTTTGCTTATTTTAGTTTATATCACACACTTTTCATCCTATGTTAAGGAAAACCAGAACAGGATGAAGAACAGGCAGAAATGATAAAAATGCAAAAAGGGATGCAGAAACTGGGGAACACTTAAGATGACGGTAAACAACAGGAGAGGGAATAAAGATTTACTTTCCTGACAGAGAACATAAAACTAAAAATGTTAAGTATAAAAAGGATTATGATATTCTTTTTTTTTTCTTAATCATTCCTCATTATAGCATTCCTCAAGAAGCTGGATCCAGCTTACCAAGTGGACAAAGGGCAAAAGATTAAATTAATGGTTGAAGTTGCCAATCCAGATGCTGATGTGAAGTGGCTGAAGAATGGACAGGAGATCCAAGTGAGCGGCAGGTAAACTAGAAATGTGGGAAATCCAAAAAGAAATTAGCCACAGCTTGGACAAAGTGGAAAAACTAGCTTTTCCTAGAAAGAAAGGAATAAAATAGGGAGGAATAGGAGCTGAGAAACATCTGAGTAGTGCTTTGGCTCAGGGTCGGTTGTTGTTCTCACGATTTTTTCTTTTTCTTCCCTTTGCTCTGTATATCTACATATGGAATTGGATGCTTACATCTATCTACTTAGCAAGTAAGTCCTCAGATTATATTCTGATCTTTATGCATATATCCAGGGTTCAAAATTACTTTCTCATGATATGGGATATACTTCAGTGTAGCTTGTTTGTAAAACCAATTTCCAGTGATTTTATGCTGAAGCCATGACAAGACATTTTTAATGGTAGTCAGGTTTGTTGTATGGCTGGATATTAGAAAAGCATTCAATGCCATTCACAGGAGTTTGTATGTCTTACACTTGTATGAAGATTTCTCTGTAATTTCTTACGCTATTTTTTCAAACACTACTGCTGTCACTGAGACAGGGATATAGGGCTTGAGTCTTAAAAAACCTTACCGCTGATGTCAGAAAAAAAGTAAGAATCTTCTCTGCCAGGCAGGGGAAGACAGTGACTGGGTCCAAAAGAGTTATTCTCTGATAACTACATTTAGATTCTCTTTTCAGATACATTTTTGAGGCTGTTGGGAATAAGAGAATACTGACCATAAACCACTGCTCTCTGGCTGATGATGCAGCATATGAATGTGTGGTAGGGGAGGAGAAGAGCTTCACCGAATTATTCGTAAAAGGTGAGCAATGATAGCAAAAGGAAAGATACCTCCTCTAACATCTAGCATTGAACTACTGACACCTTCTCTGATCTCAGATTAGTTAATCTCATAGGAAAGAAAATTCTCAAACATATGAACAAATTCTGACACCTATTCAAGTAGATATTTTTCTTACAGTTCAATGAAGGAAAATCTTCCCTATAGCTGCAACGAAGAAAGCACACGGAAACAGCACAGTAATAATTACCATTGATTCTCATTTGGACAGCGATTTACATCTTCCCAATAATAGGGCTAGAAACCTACTTTAAAACTTTGATTCTGCTCAATATAAACATATTCCTCAAGCTCTACAAGCAGACCAAGTAGTACAGACTACTAGTTAGCTACTAGTAGTACAAACTAATGCCTCCAGATTAGAATTTCAAAATATATATGAGAACTGATTAATCCTGTGTTTGTATTCTGTCTCAAAGTAAAAACCAAAAGGCCAGTTGATAATACTGATAGTGTGATCCACCATAGCAAAGTTTTAAGTTCCAACACAGAGAGCGTCACCATGTATTTGGCCAGACGTTCTTCCTGTGGAGTGCAGAGTGGTGAAATCTACCTGTGGTCTTCAGTGTTTCAGAACACTGTTTTAATATAAGTCTCTTCATTTCCAGAACCTCCAATCCTGATCACTCATCCACTGGAGGACCAGATGGTGATGGTTGGAGAGAGAGTGGAGTTTGAGTGTGAAGTCTCAGAGGAAGGAGCTACTGTGAAATGGTAAGGGAACAGAAAAGGGGGGAAAAAAACCCCAAAACATGAAACCATATCCCTCCACGGGACATTCTAGGATCAGTGTTTGTGGACAAAAGCTTTGGACTAAAAAAGAAGGCGGCATCCTACATAACTGTTTTCAGAAAAAGATTCATCCTCCTCCTGTACGTCAAACAGAGGAGGAACTGAGAGGCCAGAACACAGCAGAAAACAAATTAAGTATAGATATTTTATAGTGTCTGTAGAATTTCTTGTTCAGCATTTACAGAATGCTGCTGACTGTACTGAGCTGTTAGCTTTAAAGTTTTCTAAACACTCGACAGTAATGTCTATCGCCCAGACTAATCAGATCTGCGCTGTGATGAGTTTGCTTTACTTTATGGAATCTTCTGCTTCTTCTCTTTTTCTTAGGTAAAAAGTTAGTCTCTCTTGAGACAGAGAGGGAAGGTCATAGACTTATTTTAATGTATCTGTTGTGGTGATCCTGCAAAGCCAGTCATTATGCATATGCAGCAAGCAGGAGTAGGATGACAAACATTTAGACCATAGAGTCCATTTTGTTGGGTGTTCCAGCTGAGCAGAAGCTGGGAGGTTCGTGCTGCCTGGGCAGGCGCAGCAGGCAGTGCTCACATACCAGGACTCATGCACACTGTTCTCACTTCATTTCTCTACCAGATGAAATTCTCTTGTGCTTGTTAACAGCTTCAGGGACATGGTTATCAACTGTTCCCATAATGCCCATTACATTCCTGGAAAGTGCCAACCACTCATCTGCTCTCCCAAAGGAAGGAACTGAGAATTTAAATAGAGCCCAAGAGTTAGTACAGCATATGCGTTACACTATAAAAGCCACATGCATAGGCACACACATGCTATTGTTCAGGAACTGCTTACAGATGCCTGGTCACAAGAGATGGGGACAACTAGATCTTGTCCCGCTCAGAGCACAGTGCAGCTGCCACACTTTGATCCTATGCCTTTGAACAACTCCCATACATCTAGCAGAACTGGTATCTGTGGGATGAGCATTTGGTGTGACAAGGGCAAGCCTGCAGCTGTCTCAGCCTGAAATGCAGCAAGTGGTCAGAGAAACTCTTCAAATCATAGCAACAGAAAACTGAGCAGTTAGACATTTACACTGTACTTTACTGATTTTATTATGTGAGACTCTGTCAATGCTTTTTGACAACAAAGGGACCATTTTGGACAATGGAGAGAAGCATCCGGGGAAAACGTGAAACATAGTATGAAGAAAGAGTTCCAGTTTTATGGCTCATTAGGGAAATGCTCAACAGTTTAAGCCAAGTAACAGGCACTAACTCAGGGCACCTGTGAGAGCTCTTGCACCCTTTCAACCTGGGATATGAAATCACAAGCACATGAACAAAAGCAATTATGTGACTTGCGCAAGACAGAAAGAAGGCTTACAGCCTCCCAGGCATGGCCATCACACTAGGGCTTGGAGAATTCATTATGTGGGTCTCTTCATAGTAACCAGGAAAGAATGTTCTCTTGATCACCCGGAAAGGCCTCACATTATTAATATGCAGTACTATAGAATAGTCACTTCTAAACTTTAGATGGTCTTGGAAATAATATAATTCTACAACAATATCTCACAACACATTAACCAATTTATCCTTAGAATCTAAACAAGAAATAGCAAAGCATTTCCAGACAGAGAAAAGAGGCATTGAGAGGCAAAGTTGAGAACAGATATTTGACCTTGCAGATGTTCAGGACTTGGACAGACTAAATCACGACTGACCTACCTATTACTGCACTAGTTCTGCTTCAAGTGTAAGGCTGGACCAGATGGCCTACAGTGGTCTTTCAACCAACACTTCTATGGTTCTATAAAATCCTCCACTTACACTTTAACATCAGCCAGTTCTTCTACTTCATTGCTCTGGTAACCAAAGGAAGGCCTATAATATTACCTTATACAAGGTTTTTCACTTTTCACTCCAGCAGTGTATTTTTTATTTTAAGCCAAATGATATCTGGGAGTTCTTTTTTGAGAGTTACAATTTTATCACTCCACTATCTGTCAGTACACCCCTCTGGAAACACTCTATTCATACACAGTATCAGCAATGTGCTAGTCAGTAAAACAAACACAAGTTAAATATACTATTCACTTCACAGGGATTTAAGACACTAGTCATGGCAAATTGTCTATTTTCATTATTTAGACAAGATTTCAAGAGATCTCTTTTTTACCAATGGCCGAATAGAACATTCGGATATCTTTGATGAGCCACGTGTCAAAATACTCCATTAAAAAACAAATTTACAAGTTCAGCTTTGGAACACAAGCCACAGCGCATGTGCCTGGTTTTGCCACAGCAGCGTGTTGAACTTCTGGATTATAGTCCATTCTCAGCAGTTCAGCACAGGCTTACACATTGCATTGTAGCACTTGTTCCAGAACTAATCTGCATGAATGAGAATATCAGCCTTAGGAGAGGATCTTGCATGTGGACTTAGACTCTTGCCACTCAGCAAGCAGAAGAAACATTGTTCTGCCGTAACACTAAGCACTGCATTTCACGTGGTTGTCACAAGCATCCTCTGTTTCCTTCCTTACTAGTGTTGTAGTCCTGTGATCTGGAAGAGAGGCCAGTGATTTTCTAAACCAACTACAAACTCCAGTAAGCTGTGCTCTAAAGAAGAGTTAGGAAAGAGTAACCTGTAGGTATTTTGAAATGCAGCTGCAGCAGGTACATTTAAGTCACAAGCTGTAGTATTCCTGTCTCTGCAAAAACTTTTGATCTTGTGATTTGCTTCAACAGACTCTGACAGAGGCAAAAGGTTTCCTTGCATACATCTACCTAGAGACTAGAGTTATAGTACTTTAATGAGTCCTTAAATAGCATTTCAATTTTCTATCCTGTAAGCTCATTTATTAAGCTGAATAGTCACCAATAACAACTAAGGGAAATAAAACTAGGTAGAAGGAAAATTCTTACTCTATTAAAAGCATAACACCTTTTCTATTTCTTTTTTCACATGAGTGTAAGAGAGAAAATCTTTTTCATTTACAAACTGCAGCGGTATTCAAGTAATATAACAAATATATTCAAATAATACCAAAAAAATATAAAATACTACAAAAAGAGTAAGCTGAAGAAATTCCAAGTTCTTTTCTTGTAGACTGTTTATGTTATTTAGGATTAGGAACAGGAAATCTTTAAAATGTCTTGCGTATTTTGTGTGACCTTAACTAAACAGCATGAATCCTTTCTGCTCATTTCCCTTTATGACGACTGGAAATTACAATAATTAAATTTCCTCCCAGGCTGGATGGTGAAGCTTAATTTAGTAAAGCCTTAAATATACTGTGGCATCCTTCAATGGAAAGGGCTACAAAATCCAAAATACATCTAAAAATTTCCTAAAATTTCCTTTTTTTACTGATGCCTACAAACCATTAACAATTATAATTTATATCAGGTTAAAAAGATTATTGAAATACCTTTAAGTCATTTCCCACCAAGTCCCGTTTACCTTATGGCAGCTTTTAAGATAGTACATTCCCTGCTGGTGAAGTTTGTCTTGATCCCCGCACCTTCTACAGCATTTAACATACTTTCATGTTTATCTATAGCATATAAATAAAAATCAAGTAATTACTTATGAGTGAACTCTCTTGAACCAGAAGTCAAATACCTAGTGAAAATTAATGGTCAAGCTAAAAGCATTCTGATTCTGGTCCCACTAACATTTGTACAATAGTGTCTTTTTTGATAACTTGAAATGCTACAAATATTATATTTATCTTGCATCTTCCAACCTCTAGCAACATTGAGCTGACTCTTACTCTCGTGTTACAACCATAGAAAAAATGACTCAGCACCATTTGATATTGCAGGGAAAAGGATGGAATTGAGCTGACACGAGAAGAAACATTCAAATACCGATTCAAGAAAGACGGGAAAAAGCAGTATCTAATTATTAACGAGTCAACCAAGGAGGATAGTGGACACTACACTGTGAAGACCAATGGTGGGGCATCAGTCGCTGAACTAATTGTACAAGGTAGGCACAGGTAATGCTACAGAACTAGAGAAGCTGAAAAATGAAAACAGGCTGAAGGTAACCTTCTCCAGGATAGCACATAGGGGTAGCATAATCCTCACACTAGGGAGAAAGAAGACTTAATAAGGGGCATAAGGTTTGATATAAAGGTTTCAAGGAGAACACAGACCTGTGTGCCGGATGTAACAGATACTCTGATAATAACAGGTGCTTAGCTATCAGTTCTGTTAAAGCCGTGCATGCTGTGGATCTCCCTTCACATTTCACCTTTCCACAAACAGCTTGCTCAGCCCTAACCTTTTCTACTCAGTAAATCCACACCAACTGTTTATGTACAGATCTGTTCTGGTTTGTTGATGTGTTTATCGATTATTCTCACAATATCAGAGAAAAAGTTGGAAGTTTATCAGAGCATTGCAGACCTGACAGTGAAGGCACGTGACCAGGCAGTCTTCAAGTGTGAAGTGTCCGATGAAAATGTGAAAGGAATCTGGCTGAAAAATGGAAAGGAGGTGGTCCCAGATGAAAGGATAAAGATCTCCCATATTGGCAGGTTAGTCTTGTTTCAGAAAGCAGGTACAGGCTTAGGTATTGCATTACAATACACAGGAACTATTATCTCATGGGATAGAAACACAAAACAAGACTTTTTCCTGGCTCCAGCTAAGAGGAAAAAAGTTTAAAATCTTCTCATATGCAATCTACATATAGTTACAGACTTGTTTTGGTATTCATGCAGTCTTTCTGTGTTGGTATGTTTTGCATATATGCAATGGTATATCAGCAGAATTCATTCTCTGTTTTCATTAGGATTTCATGTTTTCTTGGTATTCAAACAATCTAGAAAACACATTGCTGATAACTTTAAAATTATCAGTAGTATTTAGACAGATTAAGATAACACATATATAAACCCCTTCAGAAAAAACAGTGTTTATATTAAAACATACAGTTCTGCAATTCTGTGCTTAGGTTTCTTAGCAGTCTAACTACTACTTGAAAAGACCAAAAAGATTCAGAAGATACATGAGCACTACACGTTAGGCAAAGTCTTCCTTGGTACTCTCTTCCTGTATTCTGTTTTGAATTTACAATAATACAGGGATGGAGCATCAATTTTTAACTTGTTTTTCCAGAACATATTGTAACCACGATCTGAACAAATGAAACCAGTCAGCAGTATTACAACTGCCCTTGTAATGGTAAAGGACTGGACTAAAGCAGAGAAACTGCTTCCTCTATTCAGACTAGACTATGCATCTACCTTGAAAAGAAAAATTCATTCATAGACAACATGCTGACATGGATTTGCTTGAGTACTGAAAGTAGAGCAGTCTACAGTCCTGGTGGTTGTTGACTTGATGTTAGGGCAAAGGGAGAAGAAATAGTAACGTCTGTTAATATGCTATAGCCTGCACCTTGTCTCTTGTGATATCTCTGCAGGAGAAACAAGGCTAAGGTAAGGGAATGGAATGTATTTGTTCATGTTTCCAGAATCCATAAGCTAACTATTGAGGACGTAACACCAGGTGACGAGGCTGATTACTCCTTCATCCCTCAGGGATTTGCTTACAACCTTTCTGCCAAGCTTCAGTTTTTGGGTAAGGTATCTTAAAATATGTAATGGGAATTCCAGAGGGATAAAATGATGGCATTAATCATAGCTATACCAGGAAAGAGTATGCAGCATCTCTTTCCCGATACCTCACTACAGGCACATTGCTTTTCCCTGTTATTTTGTGTTATCATTACCACATTGTTTTACAGAGCCTGTTTTGCAGATTATTGCATTCATCCATTGGTGTATATGCCTTATGAGGCTTTAATGATGAACAGTTTTAAAATCAATTTTTGGGTGCAGATGCTATGTAAATTCTGTTTTCTGATCTACTTCTCCTACCCCCTCCCACCCTTTTTTTTTCCAGAGGTCAAGATTGATTTTGTACCAAGAGAAGGTAAGACCAGTAGTCATTATTTGTAGGCAAGTAAACATGTTTTCAACAGCAAAGAAAGAAGTGTTTTTTCATTTTTAATATAATGTATGAATATTCACCTTTTTTCATATAAATACAGAACTCTCAAACTATATTTAAAACTTACTTTCTCTGCCTTTGCTATAGAACCTCCCAAAATCCACCTTGACTGTCTGGGCCAATCCCCTGACACTATTGTCGTGGTGGCTGGGAACAAGTTGAGATTGGATGTTCCCATATCAGGAGATCCAACACCCACTGTCATCTGGCAGAAAGTAAACAAGGTAATGTGTACCCTGACACAATGTCTGAGGCAAGGAAGTCACAACAGGAAATTTATTTTCTTTCTCAAATCTCTCTCAAATTGATTTACAATTCTCAGTTACAAGTATTTCCACCTTCCTTTTATTTTTTTTAAACCTCAAGAAAAAAATTTAAATATCTGCAATGCAGCTGTTCAGGATTTATTTGTTTTTGTGAAAGCCATCCCGAACTGTTCTTTTCCTGAACTGTTGCCTGTTTTTCTGTTCTAAAAGAAAGGGCTGAGTATATATGAGTAGACATATGTACATGCAGGCAGTAGGATACCATACACATTTATTCTTTTCCTACCTCAGAGAAAAAGAAATAAATGATGAGTCATCCCTAGTACCTTCACCTGATAGGATGGACATGTTCTGGAGATGGCAGCTTCTTTTTTAATCTTCCTCTAGAATTCTACAGTGTGTGAAGAAGAGGTCTTCTTAGCAGACCACTGGTGTAAAACTGTATTTGGTAAAATGAAAATAGAAAGCACTTGCTATTTGCCTTATCAAAGCAACTACAAAACAAACAAAAAAATACATTTAGAAGCTAGACACAAAATGTTAAGCGAGTTTCCTTTCTGGCTATCTCAGAACATCCCCACCCCTCACCATCTGTGGTCTCTTGAGCTAGCACAAAACACAGAAATACTTTGCATAATATTCTACAGCATCATTACACTTAACATAGGCTTAGATACAGACAAAATAATATTGCCAATTAATTTCCCCAATCTCATTTCTTCATGGTTCTGCTGCATTCTTTGTTCACATTAGCATATTTCACAACACTTAAGACTTTTTTGTGCAATGCAGAATTAGTATGGAAACAAAAAAGCCATTTGTTTCTTTTGGGAATCAAGAGAAATTCACTCTCTCATAAACAAGTCTCTCCCATAAAATGACAACTGGGTATCAGACAACCCCTATACAGTGTTATTTCTAAGGCAAGAGGTCTCCACATGTGAGTGAAAGAAGCCAGTCTTGATTTGAAGGATGTATAGCACATACCTACTAACGAAGTCCTAAACAAACAGTAGCACAGCTTCAGAATACATTGTTTAACACGTGTTACAGACCTTACTATATTTCTCAGTGTTAAAACATTTACATTAACTTACTATCCCATTGTTACAGAAAGAAGTAATCCTTATTTTTGTAGTTACACAAGATGAGTAACCAGTACCACACGACACAGATTCACAACCAGTTACAATACTGCTGCGGGAGTGTAATGCGTCTTTGTTAAGCTGTAAATTTGGTTTTGCTGACTTATCCTTCCCTTAATTCATTGCAGTCTGATACATCTATTTCTATTTCTGCTTTTTACTTTTGTATCAGATGATTTCCTTCCCAGGTCTGCTTTGCTCTTCAGTTTTCCTCACACCTTTGTACTGACCCCCCCTAACAAACCTATGGACTCTTCTCCTCTGTCATGCAGAAACAGTGTTACTGCTCTGCTCAGAAAGACTTGGCTGACTTTCTGTGGTTTCTTTGCTTATCTAGAGAAGTGACTTAATTCGAAGCAATGATGATTCCACAACTTCCTCAGAAAACAACAGTGACTTAAATACTGATAGTAAGGTAAGCTCCTTAATATTCATGAAAACATACAAATATGCTTAGTGTTTTCCAGATAAAAGGTCCTATTCAGAAGGAAATAAAGTCAGTAGATATTAAAACGTGTGAAGAAAATAGCACATTGGGCCCAACATCCTGCCTCAGAATGTTGATTACCAAACCCTTTGAACGGGCACAAGAGATCTAGTGAGTAATTTTAGAGTAACATGCTGATCACAGAAATCTCTTTCTAATCACCTTCACATGGTGGCTGGATTACAAGGAATCAAAGCAGTTATTTGAAAACTCTTTTCAATATATTTGTGAATGCTTATCTTTTTTTTCCGCCCTTTAATCTGTAAGCTTCAATAATAACTACGGGAAAAAAAAAAAACTAGAACAAAATCTTATAGGAGACAGAGAAAGATGGTAATAAGTGCCAAGAGAGTGGATCATGTATGTACAAAACACTGAGGACTCATTTTCCAACAGGTTCCCTTTTTGTCATAACTTTTTTATTGTGATAGAGTTAAAAATATTTTACAATAAACCTTTCTCAGGTTAGGATTCTGCTTTACTAGTCACTATTTCGGCACCTATGCTTTCTAATAGTTCCTGTTCCAAGTCTAAAGACATGTGGGCACATAAAGCAGAAAGGAATGTGTTATAAATGCACAGCAAAGTTGTGGTCATTATGTTTAGACCTCAGCTCAGAGTAGGAAGTTATCCCATATGACATTCTTGCAAGTCAGAAATCACACTGATGCCACGCCATTAACAGCTACAAGACACATAGTAAATTTTTTAGAGGGAAATCATTCAAATCCGTGTTATCTACTGCCAAATATAGATACTGTTGATAAAAAACATTTGCTCAACCATTTGAATTTGCAAACTTTCTTGAATTCACACAGTACCCAACTATTATCCATGAAACTCTTTGATACTACCAGTTATCCCAAGTAGGAATTTGAGGAAGTACTTAGTAACAACTTTGAAAAATAATATTCAAGGATTTGAAGATTTTCACCAGCTTACATACAGGCTTATCAGGCTGTCCCTGGCACAACTTACAATGACTTCATATGTTACTTTCATTGCCCACAGCTTCTGTTTGAATCTGAAGGCAGAGTTCGTGTGGAGATGCATGAAGACCACTGTGTCTTCATCATGGAAGGAGCAGAAAAGGAGGACGAGGGAGTATACAGAGTTACAGTTAAGAACCCAGTGGGAGAAGATAAGGCTGATATCACAGTCAAAGTTATTGGTAAGTGAAGGAAAGAAAAACAGAGCACAAAAGCTTCTTGAGTTCACTGAAACCCACCCTTCTCTAAAAGTGAGGCAAATTCTGTAGATTTAGAGAAACAGAACAGGATCATAAAGGTAGGAATATTATCAATCACAATGTCTGTCAGAAGTATTCTTCACATGTAGTTGCCTTCTTTGTGAAAAGGCAAGAGGACGACTCCCAGTAGAAATCCATGTATTTCTTTTTCTACATTTCCAGTTTCAAGTGATCCTATCATTTTACAGATGGCATTCCCTTCTAAAGTACATGCTTCATGCTTGTCTGAGATAATCAAAACTTCATATCATTTTGTTGTGGTTTATGTTTTTAAGCAAAAATGACTCCATTCTAAAGGCAGTAAATGGTTAATGGAATAAAGTTACATAATGTATCCAACATAAGATAAACAGATTGCCACTGTGAGTCACAGAAAAGCTGGGGGGAATATGTTTCTGAGTCAGTAATTTTAATAAATTTTTTCATAACATTCAAATTGTTTATACCCTGCCTCACATATGACAAAAGGTCAGCTTATAAGCAAACTTAGAAATGATAAAAGAAAATCATTTTTACCTGCAGTATTAAAATTTAGTAGTAAAGAATTTATTTCTTATATCTAATCTAAATCTACCGACTTGTCTACAGAAATTGAAACAGTAACAACTCTCATTCATTCTCACACTTCCTTCAGATGTTCCTGATCCCCCAGAAGCTCCCAAGATCAGCAACATTGGAGAAGATTACTGTACTGTGCAGTGGCAACCCCCTAAATATGACGGAGGGCAGCCAGTACTTGGTAAGAAGTGCCAAAATATAAAGTCCCCAGCAGCCTCGCCTATATTTTTTTCTGCTCCTTTAAAATGGCACAGAAGGATTCTCTATGTTTAGTCACTCTAGGAAAGCTGACCCTCAGAAACTAACCACTCTATTATATCAAACCTTCAAACTGGCCTGGATTCTGGCCCTTCAATTTCAGGGAGAGAGTGCCCCCTACCCGTGCTATTTGAATCAGAGAAATATTTCAAGTAAGTTACCAAAGCACAAGAAGGTGATACTAAAAATAGCTAAAGCTAAACATTCTCATTCAAGACTGAAATTTTAGATCTGTATACAGGCCTGTGGACTTACCTACGAATACCAAAACAGATCTGTGGCCACCTCAGTCATCAACTCCAGTTGTCTGCAATCTCAAGCACTCACGCAATACATTTCTTAGAAAACTACTTCATAATTCTACTTCTTGTACAACCACACGCCATGGGACACAAAACCTTTCAATCATTTTAATGACCTTACAATCTATAGAAACCCAAGTTATCATGCAATACAGGAACTGAGCAAAAGCAACCAAGAGTATCACTAACACTGGTTTAAGTTCTCTGCAGAGCATGGTGGTTTTCAGATAAAACTCCCTGTGATCCTCAGAAGGAAAAGCAAATAATGCAGGGTCTTGGCCAATTTTAGGGAAAAATTCCTCTGGATTCCAAATCTAGCAATTTGTTTAATAAAGATCACTGGCGGTTGAGGTTCTTTTGAAAAAAAAAAAAAAAAATACACTGAAAGCTATATGGACTCTCATGGGGATGCCAGGGCTAGAAATGTTCTAAAATTCTTTTAACTCATTTAATTCAACTGATGTTATCTGTGCAGGAATAAACAATAAACAGTCCTTTCTGGTTTCACCTGTTCTGACAGGAAGCAAGCAAGAAGTTAATGATTTAAACTATTATATGCAAAGACATATACCAATAGCTGCCCCATTACCACAGCCAAGCTCCCCCCCTTGACTATGCAAAGCCCATGATTTGTTTTTGTAGAGTTTTCAGGACATGTTTTTTTGAAAGTTCTTTGTTTTGTTTTCACTGTCAAAGGAATGATTTAGTTAATGTTCCATTAACAACCCTTTCACTACATGAGGAGGTTTCTTCAGCTAACAGAGGACTGTACTTCCAATAGAGTTAGAATGAAACATCAGGGTGGGGGAGGGAAGCAAAGACCCAGCACTATCCATTCAAACAGATCTTTCAAAGCAAGTTAAAAAGGCAGGGGAAAAAGACATATGCATTCTTATCCATCTTCATATTGTTACAGATGGCATTGTAGGCAGTCTTCTACAGTCTTTATTAGCTGTATCTAACAGGTATTAGAAAAAAAATTCACACTTCATTGTTACACAAACCTTTCACGGGGTCTCATGTACATTTTATATTACTAAAACAGTATCTTTATCTATCATACATTCTGTGCATTTGGGGGAATAATCTGCTTTACCAAATGTCACCAATAGTACTAGAATCTTCTTTTCATCTCCTTTTTACTTTTTAATTGCAATTCTGGTATGCCACAGCGAAGAAGTGTCTCAGTTCTGACAGGAAACTATGCATATCTGAAATGGCAGAAAAACAGAAACTGAGTTGCTGGAACTTCTCTCAGTCTCACAGACCCTGGTGAAGCGAGAAAAAAGCAGGAACATGTCAAAGGAACCACAGGTTCTTGGTTTACAGCATTTAACCCTGTTTAAAAGCTACTGAAAACAAGCATGCCAGGACTTACTTTATACATTAGAAGCGATGATACAACCTCAGCTCAAAGGTACATCCATCACTCATTTCCCAAAACTTTCTGTAGACTCCCATGCTCTTCTTGTGTTTCAACGCAGACAGAAAAGGCTGCTGATGCATGATGTCTGTGCCTTTAACATTTCAGCAAATGTGCTTGTTGTTCTCCATCTCCCTGCAGACAGTGTAAGTGTGAATCATACTTCCCAGGTGTACCAAAGGGACACCTACAAGTTTGATAGCCAAAACCTTTGTGAGCAGTAGGGATTGAATCACTGACCTACACAGCTCAATTCATACCTTTATAATGTGTTTGCTATAGGCTTATACTATTGCAGCTGACCACTGTTACAGACATCCTCTGTAGACTACGAGTAAAAACAGACATACAATACATACAAATACACGGTATGTATAAATCACTATTCGGGGTATTTTCTGATTTTTCATTCCATAGTTTAAAAGATAAATAGCTTTCAAAACAAAATCTCATGCATCACATCCAGGCATACCATCTGCAACACAGCGAAGCAGCAGATATTCAATACAGTGAGATGGAAAGAAACAGCTGATAACTCTTTTGTAGCAGGTCACTGGAAAACAATTTGTACAAATGTTTCCAATGCAATATACAACCACCCTTCACATTAAGGATTGAGAATCATAGATTCCTTTCCCAGTTTGGGGAAATGAGATGTTTATCTCAAACTGATAACCCAGCCTGACTTAGTCACTCTGAAAAACAGCACGGTAGTATGGGAAAGGCTGTGGATGTTGAGGAGGTGAGGGAGATGTACTAAAGACCTAGATTCTGGGCATACAGATTACACCTTAGCTATCCTACAGATTTCTTCTGCAGTGCATCCAGGTCTCTTGGTTCTCTGTAATCCACTTTAAAGTGGACCACTGCAGGTCCACTTTACTTCCCAGGGGAATTAGAGCAAGAAAAATAGTGCATGGCCAGGACTCACTCCACTGCAGGGCTGAAGCAGAGCTGGGATCTTCACCATCTCGGAAGCACTCAGCAATGGACCCAGAGATACAAGTTCTTTGATAAATGATTTATAAAAAGAAAAACACACACAAAGGGTAGTATCAAACTGTTCTTTCAACTAGTTTTTTTGCATTGGGCTTTATGCTGTCAGTCAAGATTAGTGAATTGCAGCAGAATATAAGAAAGAAATTAATTTTTTAACTCTGTCATCTCACACATTTCAAGGCAATTTGTCCTTCACTGAAAGCGCTTTCTGTTGAACTGCTGTGTCTCATGCATTTCTGTGCCATCAGGAGTGAATGACCACATTCTCATCAGAAAGGATTTACTATTTAAACCAGCTCTGCTAGTATCTCTGTTTTGCACACATCTAAACATATTAATAGTACTGTATAGCATGCAAAATGTGCTTAAAGCTCAATACCAGACATAGACAATTCTAACTAACTTCTGCTCTGAAAAGTATAATTGTTCAGGTAAGAATGTCAGATAGAAAGAAAGTAATACTAAAAAGGAAACTGGAGGAAAATATCAAAGCTTCACACAATTCAGTTATATGCAATAATGCTAAATTACACTTGGCGCTCATGCCATTGGGAAAGAAAAAGGTGATTTTCTTTTTTCCTGCACACAAGATAATAATTTGCAGTTCTTTTTGCATCAAAAGAGCTATCCTTTCCAGGCTATATCTTAGAGAGAAAGAAGAAAAAGAGCTATCGATGGATGAGACTGAACTTCGACCTTTTAAAAGAGCTAACCTATGAAGCCAAGAGAATGATTGAAGGTGTAGTTTATGAGATGCGGATTTATGCTGTGAATTCTATTGGCATGTCCCGGCCAAGTCCTGCCTCGCAACCCTTCATGCCAATTGGTGAGTGTTACCACACTCTATATTATTTCCAGGACAAAACCAACACAGGACAGTTTTCACCTCTATAATCAGCCTTTCCCTTTGTAATCTTCCTCTTGTCTATCTCTCATTCCCCTTCCTGACAAGCACAGAGGTTCCAGTTTCATGAAATTGCTGATGAATTTTTAGTTGTTATAATTAGAAGTGTGAGAGTCAAGCTGGATCTGGAAGGGAGGAGAACTAATTGACAGAAATTTCCCTGTCCCTCTCACCTTCCCCGATTACCTTATGAGTGCAAGTATCACAGTATCCCACCCAGTACTCCCTGGTCCTCTCCACAACTAAAAGGACAGCTGATTAAGAAAATATTTGAGGAATGATTTTCTATAAATTATCCTTCCTAACACAGCAGTCCAGTGTCTCCTGCAGTCTCTGAGGAAGGAGCAAACTAAAGGAGTCCCCAGGAAGCCTGCCTGCTAAGAGCTTTAGAAAGAAGACCCACAAAAATACAAATAGCCGGAGATTAAAATGACTAGAGTTGCTAAATCTACAAATATCAGCGAAGGGGGTCAGCCTGCTGAAGGAGATAATGTAAAAGCAGATGATGCAGTGAAGGGGTCAGAAGGAAAGGATGAACTGCAAGAACGGTCTCTTAATTCTGAATTTCAAACACACAACGGCTGGTCTGCAACAAAAGAGGGCAAACGAAAACCATCAAGCGGAGCCACTGAAAAAAAAGTCCAAAGTTTTCATGGGATAGGTAGAGTTTTACTTGATTAAGGATTAAGTTCACACACTGCTTCAGAGAAGAGGTTTGGGGTTTTGACCGTGTACTGTGTGGTTGTGTGTGCTCCCAACTGCTTTTGCCTCCTGTGTGCTGTTCACAGTCCTTGTTGCCAGCCGAATATGAAAAATTTTGACACAGCTACAGAAAGCAAACTGGGTGATACTTTTTTTTTTAATAATAATTTTGGGAACTAAGATCAATTTCAATCAGTTGTACAATTTATAATCCTGTATTTAACTTATTTATATATAAAATATTTCTAATATGTAAAATCTGTTATGTATATTCAAAAGATATTCAGTTCATAGTATGTCCACAGAGTACGCCAAACATACATTTCTTTAACATGAATGCTTTTATGATGTGTATACTAAATTTTATGTTCCAACACTCCAAATGTTATTTGGAAAAAGTTCTTTTTCTGTTTGCTTTTTGGACTCAACGATTTCACAGTAGCATTTGTGCATATCTGGAATTCTCCAGTAAGGGATTTTCTTGTTTATTTTTTTAATTAGTAGACAACAGTCATGCCTAAGACGACTGAATTTGGCTGCGGTCTTTCTGAACTATGGTTTTAAAAAGAGCTGTGACACTCCTGTTCTGAAAAGATATGAAATGGCTGTATCTAACTGAAGTGAAAATTTTTCAGCCACAAAATATGTTTCTCAGCCATGACTCTATCACAAATGCATAAATCAGAACTAGTGTTTCTCTAAACATGTAGTCATAACTTTTGGTCATTTTCATCACCGTTAGAGGAAAATGAGTGAAGTGAAATTTAGCCACCAATTAATTTGGCCCTTTGACTATATGAATTTTGTCTAATTACAACCAGAGTACAGCATACAAATTGTATGCATTTTCATTTTTCAACTTTTCTGCAGACTTCTGCTGACAATTTGACTCTGTTCCACAACTCTTCTTTTTTCACGGGCTTTTACTCATAAGGGAGCATATACGAATAGGAACTACTATCTTAATCTCTTGTTCCCCTCCCTACTATAGGAATCTTACATTGTACTTCTATTAAATGAAGTATTAGGTGTTACCTTTTACAATTGAGCTTCAGCTAAATTTATTTTATTAAAACAGATAGTGGCATATAATTCAGCTGCTAATCGTTCCTTCTGTATCCTTTGAATTCTCACAGTTAATGTCGCTATTTCTCAGAATTTATTTCTACGTATTTCCTTATAGCTCCTCCAAGTGAACCAACCCACTTTACAGTGGAAGATGTTTCTGACAGCACTGTCGCCTTGAAATGGAGACCCCCTGAACGAATTGGAGCAGGGGGATTAGATGGTTATATTGTGGAATACTGCAAAGACGGATGTAAGTAAGCATGCGTACTAGGCGGCAGCCACCGAACATTATTAAAATACGACAATTGCAATAGCTTCACTGCAATATCCCAATAAATTAACCACACTCAGTATCATTAAATTTGAACCCTAATCTATGACTAACATCCTTGCCAATCATCACCAGACTTACCACAACATGACTCTAAAACCACGATAGCCACATCAACCATAACATCATCTTCACAATCTTCATAAACTTTAATACAGAAAAGTACTACCAAAATACCAGTGCTGTTCTATAGTCACTACTATACTTTTGTAGCATTCACAAATTGCAAACTCCTTAAAACCAATATAACAACATGACTGTAACAACATCAGTCAAAATTTGAAGTAACTGTTACCTTACCTTATTTAATACTTGTGGTCTGATAATAGAGACTATAACTGCACCATATCTACAACACTCGATTTACTGTGATGTTACAATGTTTATGGCAGAAAAAAACCCCAAATAACAAACTTATAATCACCTCAATCACGAAGTTTTTCCTGACACTAAGCTCAAGTGCCATATAACCTAAACTAGGGGTTTTTCAGGGTATAATTTATATAGTCTTTAATGAAAGATCATGATGGAATTACCAGAATCCCTATGTCATCATGATAGAAGAATGATTTTATCAGTTATACTTCTGTGTCATTAGAGTAACTAAGGAAGCCCTAAGAATTCCATTTTACAGTGCCAATTGTGAAGTTAATAATAAATTCCAACAGTTATGTGCTCTATTATTGTTTTCAGCATATGTGGCTCTCACCAATCTATTTGGGCATTCACAGGAGATACACTTATTCAAAAAAAAAAAAACCCAACCTAAATTAAGGCTTCACTTTCTTGCTAAAAATACTTCACAAATTCTCTCCCCTCACCTCTTGCTACTTACAATAAATGTTGAGAATCCCCACAGCTCTAAGTTCTGGAAAACAGGATGCCAAAGGAACTACTCAAAGATGATTCCTTTACCCTTAGCTATTTTGAATAAACAAAGTGTATGCCTTCCTTAACTCCATGTGTAAACCCATCTTCTAGATCAGAGTTTTTTCCAGCATAGTTTATTCCCTTTAAGTGTGGTATTGCATGTTAAATACATTTTACTCTAATAACAAATTTACTGTCTAGACAGTTTACTAGACAAGACATCAGACTGGAAAATAATATATTATTACAATATGCAAATATTGTACTTGCAGCTACAGAATGGATTCCAGCTCTTCCTGGCCTAACTGAGCGCACATCTGTGCTGATTAAAGACCTGGTCACAGGGGACAAACTTCATTTCCGTATAAAGGCTATAAACTTGGCTGGTGAGAGTGGAGCAGCAATAATCAAAGAGCCCATTACTGTTCAAGAGATCCTGCGTGAGTATCTAGACTGAATAAATCTTATTCATCTATTCCATCTAGTCAAAATTCTAATCATGTACACATGCAGGAAAAACTCTGTGACTGACAAGCCTGTACGATCTTCTGAGAATAACGTCCAAACAGCTCTTTCAGTTTGACTGGCACCCAATATCTTCTGATTCTGAGAAGATTACAATACTGTCCAGGTCTTGTATTTCTAAAAGCATAGCTCTTAAAACAAAATCCTACTTCTTACTTTCAAAATATGGACATTTCTCCTCTTGTAATGGCAGCATTTAAGAGACGCATCTTTCAATATTTGGTGCTCTGCTGGAAAAGCTGTTACATTACTGCAAAATGACCACACTGGCTGCTACAAGAGATCTATTTAAATAAAAGCAGCTATTGTACTTGATTGTCCTAGGTTATTAATTAACACCCTGCGTATAATGTACTGCTGTTGGGTGATAATTAATTTGACTGGAGTCCAAAAGATATCAAGAGCTGTTAATAGTGGATTCCTCAACCTTGACTCACGCACAGTGTCTGCCAGAGTCTCACTGACAGTAAAATGACTCAGTGTAAATAAAATGAAATTGTAATGCATCTCAAAACCAAACAGACATGAAGACAGATACTCCAATTGTACGTTATGAATTTTTTTCTGTAAATGACTAGGAGAAAAATAAGGAACACATGGAGAACATGGAAAGCTTTCCAGTGAGGTAGAGGAAAGCAGGGACTAGATGAAAGAACATGCACTAAGGTCCTCTTTTTGTTATTGAAAAGTAAGCTGCTAGAATGCGACTTCACTCCTTCCTCCTCAAAGAAGGAACTGTAGCTACGACTGTAAAAAAGGTCAAGGAAATCCATTGATTGCTCTAACTTTCTGGTTAAGTCCATAAATATATCCAAATGGCAATTTACAAGGAGCTGTAGCATCAATATAGCAATAGATTAATCACAGTCTATAATTACTCTTTTACTCCAATACACCCTTTTTCCCCATCCCTTCTACAGAACTGATAAAGTTCTCCAAAGAAACAAAGTCCACTTAGAAGGCTCACATCCAACAAAAGTCACCCAAATCTGGCATTTCAGATGCAACAGTTTCACAAGTCCTGCTGTCATTGAAACCTGCTCAGTTGTAAATATATAACTGAGATTTGCTACTGAATTTGTATCCAGTAGCTAAATACATTTGAAAGTATTTAGAGAATTAACTACTCCCTAACTGTATAATCAGTGTTTGCACAATTTTCTTTTCCTTACAAGTATCCAAGCCTCTCCTCTTTCGTGTTTTCTTATTTGTACTATAAGTAGTATTGCAAATTATCAAAAGCTTTGTATTTAATGTACTAATGCTTAACTGCAGAGCGTCCCAAAATCTGGTTGCCACGCCATCTCAGACAGACTCTGGTGAAGAAAGTGGGCGAGACTATCAATATTGTGATCCCTTTTCAGGTATGTATCAGTTTCTATTCAGTTATTTATCATGACTTGCCTAAAGAACTTTCCCTTATGCAAGTTCCCGTTGCTTCACTGCCTAAGCAGTACTACATAAAGTATGGCCAATAATTTAACAGAACCCTCTCAAACATTAAAGAGAGGTAAAAGAAAAAAACAAACCCAACTCTTCTTTCAGTCACATATTTTTTAGTCACAGTTTCTGCCATAGTCCCTCCTTTTGGGGGAAAAGAAAAAGTGCGTGCTGTCTAAGTAAGCGCAAGCCCATTCTTGCTTGTTGACCATAGGATGCATCATAAAGAGAGAAGTATACAACAACATAAGAATACACCCAACTACTCTTCTGGAGCCAAGGTACATGGCATTACTGGGCAACTTCTTTGCCAAAAGTGCATATGTTCATTTCTTAAAGTCTGACTACAAAAAATAGAGTTCGGATATAAACGGAGTATCACAATTGGCTCTGTATAAACTGTGTGTATACAAAGAATAGCTTGGGTTGAAACACATCCTGCCAAGGATTATCAAGAGTGCATGAATGTAACTACACAGGCCGCTATGGCATGCACAAAATTGCTAATACATACACATAGACTGACCTAACCAGTTACTCTGTCTTGGCATTTTCTACACTGTATAAGGAACTATAATGACTATTCGTAAAACATCACGTGCTTTTTTTCAGATGCAAGACTATAATATCAATACAGTGCAAGAATAAATGTGTGAAAAGGTCTTCTGAGTGAGACATAGGAAAAGAAGTTGTAAATTGCAGATTCTGGCTCTGACAGAGATATCCTCAGTAATAATAGATATATCATTTAATCTAGTCCTCATTTACAATTTGAAGAAACTAAAACTTCTCTGCTGTCCAGAACTGACACTTATGAAAATGTAATAACTGTTATTAGTGAATAGTTTTGAAATTCTTATGTAAAAGATTCTGGACATATGCAAAACATTTTTTCAGCAAGGGAGACATAAGCACATTACCTGTATTCTTTTGTCTGAGCAGTACCGGGGGGAAGGGGGAGGTGGAATATATACAAGAGCAAAATCGATTTAAAATAAAATATACATGCCTTTTGCCCTGTGGTTACTGGGTCACATGACAAGTTGCTTTTTTACAAAGATATATCTAATCAGTAAATAGTTGCAAACCAATACATGGAGTAATTGCCTTGAATTGCATGCTTGGACTACTTTGACATAATCACATGCTTTTTTTTTCTTTTGCATTTCTTATCTCTAAAACTGCTAAAATGGCCCCTTCACTGAGGTCTAGCCACATGCAAAATTAAAGATTTTGCATCTGATATTTTTGAGTTATGTAAGTCCTAAAAAAAATTGAATTAAATAAACAGATATTTTTGCTGCTTTGATGTCCCAGTTGAAGAAAATTTGCACAAAATTGACAAGTTGTCCCATAAGCAAAGGAACTGATAAAGTTTGGCATTTTATAGATTTGTGTCTTATGTCCCCTATATGACCATATTCTCAGCATAATAACCCACCTCTTCTGCTTAGAGCAGCTTCATTGCAATATTCCCACAGATTTGCCAGTTCTTTGCCTTACTCACCTACGTAGTCCTAGCTGACATGTCCTCAGTTCCCTGGGCCAGAGAAAGTACATGTAGCAGCTAACCCAGAGATTCGCTTATCCCGTCTGATCATTCAGCTGTTGCCTAACAAAATGGACAAAGACCAAGTCTTCCTTGACTTTTCCTCCATGGGGACACCAACTGAAGTTTTGGTATTTCACCCTGTCATCAGTTTTCACAAAACGGTACTAAGTTAATCTTAGAGATTTCTAGTGCACTGTCAAATTTAGCTGAAATGAACCAACTGAATCAAAAGTTGTTTGAGTAGCTGACTGACAGGCAAATTATGCATTGGTATAAACTCTTGTCTCGTAAAATGCAAGGCTAACAAAATATGCTAAAATCTATAAACATGAAATTTTAGCCTGAAAACAAAATCAGAGGATTTTAATTCAAGAGATATTTTTTGAGTGAATTACATTTGTAATAGTGTTGAATTGCAGCTATAGCTACAAGTCTTAATACTGAAAAAGCTATTTAGAATATGCAAAACTGAGGATCTTTCAAAAAAGCAAAGCAAAAGGAACATTTCATTTTAATTGCAAAAAAGTTGAAATCACCAACCATTTCTATTGAAGAAAAAGACTCTAAGTAGATGTGATTGCAATGTTGAAATTACAAAAAGAATATAGGAGAAAATACGTAAATACTGGAATTACTGTGAACCCTGAGCTAGGACACACAAGCACGCAAAACACTATCTAATTAAAGTGTAAGTCAGTGTCTTCTACTATGTACAGTTTCCGTGCAACCCTGCCAGTAACTTCTGTGGTCACCACTTTGTCATGTAACACCAAAATTCTATTCAATTCCTTGTCAAGGTACCCTGGGCTAAATGCCATTTGCAAATCTATTCAAATCTTTAGGCTAAAATGTACCAAAAAGAACAAGTACATTATTACTAACCCTTTTTCTGTTGAGTGCATTAGCCAGGTGGAACATTCTGCTGAAAGGAAGGGAATTGACACATTCTTGTTTCACAATAAGCTACACAGGCACATGATTTAAGGGATATTATGTGCTGTTAGTGGATATGATTCACCGCATCACTGAGCGGTCTTCTCGCCCATTGTGTATGTGGGAATACAAACATCTAAAAGTATTTAAATTCATTCTTCCCTTGCAGCAAACTCCCTGAAGTTTCTCTGGTGTGTTATTTACCCACTCTGTCACTCACTGGTCTCTCTCTGATTACCTAGTACACATTGCAGAAATCCAGTCCTCTTAGATATATATTAGGAACACGCTTGCTATGTGTTTATGCTTTTCACAGTCTATAAATACAAGGGTATATGAAAACCAACACACTGAATACTTGCAATCTTTCACTAGCACTCATAGCACATCAGAAAAGGAGGTGCTGCAAGTGAAAATATCTGATCAACCACACTAGAACACCAGCAGTAGCAAAGTTTAATTTATAGCCAAGATACTTCCTATGATAAAGATAATACTATGGTTTCTCATGCCCATTTTTGCCAGGACATTTAGAGCTAGATCTTCGATTCACCTCATTACTCAATCCATCAAGAACTATTAAATCTTGTAATCAGTGTGAAAACCTAGCCAAGTATTTGTCTTGACAAATTAGAAATTTACGTAAGATTTCCATATAACTATATCATTTTAAGTAGATTGTTTTTATTTTGAAAGCATTCCCCTAGCCAAAATTTTCAAGCAGAATCCTCATATCATTTTAAAACATGCACATACGTGGAAAGCATTAAATAAAGTCAATTGTCAAGTTCACCAATAATCAGACGTGGATACGGAAAAAAAACTCCACATCCTTTTACTTGTTTAAGAATTTCTACTATACTTTTCTTCTAATAGGGTTTTGTAAGGGTGCTATGAAATGAAGCCAGGGTGAAGGTACACTAGATACAACAAATAATATTGTATGTAGTATTTCAGCGCTACAGGCCTGAGGTGACCATAATCCTTGGCAAAATACAGTAAGAAAATGAGTTACCAGACAGGGAAAATTGAAGATCCAAAACCATTGCTCATTCAAGGTTTATTATCAGCCCTTACATAAAATCAATTACAATACCTCTGATTATTTAGATGCCAGAGAAAAACACATCTCTGAAAGAACAGCAATTTCTAGGTGTTTTAGAAGCCCTGTAAGTATAATTTTGGAGAGATCTTGGCCTGACTCTTATAAAATAAGTTTTTTTCTTAATACCACAGGAAAATAAAATGATGCTGCATAGACTTTCTGAGCAAATACCAGACAAACTTGAACCAAAGGTGCAGCACAGCACAAAGATTTAGTTTTATTCTGCCTACCTTTAGGCGCCTAAACCAAGAGTCTGAGTATCCCAGTCTCCCTCTATAGCCTAAGGAAAAAGATACAGTCTTACAGAGCATGTTCCAGACACGGGGTGAATCGAGGAGCCTTCTTCTATAGGCGCTTTCTCTGCTGTTTACTAGAGCAGGAGCACAGTATGTGTCCTAGTTTCAGTGCCTTAGACTTCAGTTCCAGGGCAGCCTAAGCAGAGCCGACTGCTGGCTTGGATGGTATCACTTTCCCTCCCACCCACTTGAGCTACTCCTGACATTCATCTAGGCCTGTGCTGCACTGTTTCACCACATTAATCTGGCAGTAACTTAAAAAACCCACTGATTTATTTTCTGCTAGATTGACTATAAATACGGTTAATGAATATGATCAGCCCTTTTCTGTGTTCTTGGGATTCTTGGTTTGGAGCTGTACTGCAGAAGCAGTACTCAAACAACTTTTCCTGGAAATGGCTGAGTGACAGTGATGTAAACCACAGGTATCTTCCATGGGTGTAGCAACACTGGCTGCTTAGGTTGACAGTTACCAAAACAATTTTTGCAATGAAGAAAGAATTATACAGTAAGTTTCACATCCCAAGACTTCAAGCTTGTAACAATTTCTCGAAACATCTTAAAAATGCCTGGGGATAGAGAATCAAATGTTTTAAGCAAGAGAGGAGAAGGGGGGGG
>Ga0065711_1001012_pt1 | contig 86076 bp, 40 predicted proteins | sample Hoacrofraction12_FD_59098 | JGI IMG/M metagenome (GOLD analysis project Ga0065711, IMG submission 59098) | Hoatzin crop microbial communities from Cojedes, Venezuela - Epithelial fraction 12 v2 (version 2) | ecosystem: Host-associated > Birds > Digestive system > Esophagus > Crop | place...
CAGCCTACTGTAGGTGACCCTGCTTCGGCAGGAGAGTTGGACTAGATGACCCACAGAGGTCCCTTCCAACCCCTACCATTCTGTGATTCTGTGATTCTATGGTGTTCTGGCCATGGTGAAAGTTGTTAGGGTTTGAGGGCAAAGAAAACGTAGTGGTTGGAAAGGGTGAACAGACCTACTTTTTGATACGGGTGTTGTGTTTTACTCTTTCAGAGGTGCTTCTAATCTTTGTAGATCAATGAGTGGGAGACTGTCATGGTTATGGACACAGCAAGCAATGCTCACACAGGATGAAATTAAGATCATGTGGGCGAGGTCTCCATTTCTTCAGTTTCTTGATCTACGATGTCTGAATTTTATTGAAGACCACTGGGAGGATGTTGAATTTGCCAGATACTTGAATTGAGCTACATTCAATGTTTTGAAAGCTGGAGCAACTATCCTCAAATTGACATTTCAATGTCCGATACCGTAGCTTCTTTATTAAGACTTTTTTGTTGTGATTGTGGTAATATTGTTGACATTCTTGGGAATATAATTTCAGTTTAAAAGTTTGTGCAGAGAACACAAAAAATACCCTCACTGTATGCAATGTCTCTTTTCCTCTTTATTCCAGTTAGTAGAAGTTGCTAAAGGATGTGTGCTACTGCTTTTGGGGAAACATTTCCTTCAACCTTTCACCTCCCAAAGAGAAAAACTTTTTGGAATACACTGAGATCGTTTAACTTACGTACTCACCGTGGGAAGATTCTTTGGCGGGGGATCTGCTCCAGAATCCAGGTCCTAATGAGCTGTTGAGATTAATGACGTGGCAGGCACTGTGCACAGCAGGTGGCAGAAAGGGTCACGTAACAGCAAAGTTTCCTCCTGTTTTGGGGCTTCTAGGAAATAGCCCTAACTTTTGTATTCTCTAGGAATTAGGGCTCAGACAGAAAGACGTGGTTTTTAATGGGACTCAAAGTTGTGGTCAGTTTTAAATTTTACAGTTTTTCTTACTGCACTAAAGATACTTCAAAAGTCATTAAAAGATACACTTTCAGAAGCAACAGCAATCAGAGTCAACTCAAAAGATGCAAATACCTAATTTATGCTAGCTTCTTGGAACTAGAATTTTTTGTTGTTCAAATTGATTCAAAAGGAACTGGCATTCATGTGTTTCAATTAAGAGAACTATTACTGCATCCAGACTTTTCCATAAGTATTGTATTTTATTTTATTTTTTTCAAATGTGGCAGTACGTAGGATCCAGTTCATGCATCGTGGTCCTAGGTTGCTCAATACAAGGCTAAAATTTAAAAAAAACTTCCACGTAAAGAGTTTACAGTCACATGATTTCAATGGGGAGAGTTTACATATAATTACTCTTGAACATGCAAAACTAAGTCTATGCCTAACACAACTTTAATTTAAAAGACATGCCAAGCCATCACCCATGTGTGTAGGGATAATTTCCAATCATCCTTCATGCAAATGTGTTACTGATTAACCGACATTTAGTTGCTCTCTGACACTAAGTTACCTCCACGTAGGTAATACAGATCACCCTAACCAAGCAGACATTAAGTATCTTGTTCAATTAGGAGATCAAATTTAATTATAGTTACTGAAGCATACACCTCAATGACTTCTCTTGATTCAAAATCCAGCAGAATTTGCATGTACCCATTACTCTATCTGCTTCCTATAAACACTACTATTGTGCCATATCAGTTTCACCTGTAATATATACATTGCGTCCAATATCACATACGGACATGTATGAACATTACTCAGCCTTCTCCATTTCTCTCACTGCTCAGTATGCATTGGTCTCGCAAAGAAGTAACAGCGTTCACCAACTCAGTTTCAGAGAAAAGCCACACGGCTACCAGCTTTGTCCACTGTGTAAGCCTGCAGTAGACTTACTGGCAATACCACACATTCTGTCTGATGGCCTCCTACATAAATGCAAGGCTCCCTCTTGGAGAGTTAAAAACGAAGTACTGAAATTATATGGAGAAAATAACAGATATCACCAATAGCGTTATAGCAAAAGGTATAAAGAGCTAATGGCTGAAGGACTTCTAAAGGCAATTTTTCTCTGGAAACAGACATTGTAGAAACAGTACTGAAAGTGTTACAGTTACAGTGTGAATTAAAGCATTTTTCATTCTCTGGGCTAGTAGATTTTTCAAAGCTTGTTTTGTATTACATACCACATGCTGTTTTAAGTATTTTGTAGCCAGTTTTCTGCCTATCCACGTGCTTAAAACATCTTGAGAAATAAACATTAATTACTTAATTGCTTATTGATTTTGTCAGCATATAATAGTACTTGTTTGCATGGCAACTGATATGCACAAATACTGATTTTCAGAATCTGTCTCCTGTTCTCAGAAACATTTATTTTGTTTTGGTTGCCAGTAAGGCTGACAATATGGTTAGCACTCTCAATAGGCGCTTCACATGATAATAGAGAAGGGGTGCAGTAGTCGTGTCATGGAAGACTCATGTTTCTTTCCCAGCAATGGACGGACGTGAAAAGTGGGAGGACAACATACATAAATCTACAAAGCACCAAAACTTACTTTTATTTTAAGAAACTGACAGCCTCTGTTTGAGATATGAGTGTGCTTCTTCACATTTTACTGGTCCCGTGCTCATCATCTCCTAGCAGCTTTTGTGGGGGAAATTAGTTGTCTAACAGACCCCCTAATTAATGTAACAAACACTTTATAAAGAGTGGGAGGCTTCTACAGTCATTAACAAAAAATGTGGTAAACTGTGTGGGAACTTTCCAGATAAACCAAATTCCAATGTTCAAGCATTTTCTCAAATCTGTATTTACCTTGGGTAACATCTCATACCATGGTAGTCATTTTGCAGATAACTCTCAACAAAATCCAAACAATGCACACAGATATAAAAGAAAACAAAAATAATGTATGCACTAGTGTGCTTGCAGTCAACTTCATTTGCCTTCTGTCAAGACACAAAAGTAAAACTGTGCTACAAGTGTTCAGTAAAGGCTGAGAAGAATACATATCCACGCTTAACAACACGCGGCATGCAATAGCCCAAGCAGATGAAAGCTTCTTGTTTGAATTATTGAGCAGAGGGAGAACTTCCGTTGCACAAGCAAAGATGGAACCTGCATGGGTATTTTTTTGTACGTTTACATGGTCTAAACAAGTACCTGAGAACGCAGTTCAGACCTGTCTTTAAAAGCCACTTGCAGAGGAACTCCAGCATGAGACCTCTGGTTTAAATCCAAATGGGACTAGGATGCCTGTTGTGCAGCCTGGGCAGAACATGGACTCTTCACAAGAAATTTCTGCATTTCTTGTCAGCTGATAGAGTTTTGTTGTTGATTTTAAACTGACTTATAATGAAACTAAGTCTTGGATGGAAAACTTTGAAACAAAACCCAACAGATCTATAATACTATTGTTTCTAAACCAAAACAGCAGAGATTTAGAAGTAAAACAAGGGCTGATGTGAGTCATCTGATTACCAGACTGCTATAATCCACACAATTCCGGCCCCAAACCTGAGTATACATTTTATCCATGATATATATATCTGATATATAAAGCAGCAATAGAAGCAGAAGTCAAAACCTGGGATTTCATTCTCCCTTAGCAAGAGACTATAGAATTACTGTACTTCAAATCCAGTACGACTTCACATTAATTTGCATCTAAACTCAAGAGGTATTTGTTCACTTAGAAAAATTTTTTAGTTCTAAAAAAATTCATGTAGTACAGCAACTACTATAAAAATTCACAACATGGTCCCTATAAACTCAGCTGGAGACCAATACCAAATTCTTTTTAGGAAGGTATAAGAAACTTTTGCTGAAAGGCTGTAAAATATGGATTTATGGAATTTTTTTCTGTGATCAGTCTTGTTACAGACTACCAAACTACATATATTTTTGTTACCTATGCAAGAAGTCCAATTTTAATTAATCACATCCTATTGCTATTTGTACAAGGTTATCACGGATTGACTTTTGATCTTCAACTAATAAATAAGATGTTCAGGACAAAATTCTCTACTGATTTTAATCGTTTATTTCCAATAGTCTGCAACTATTTCAAAGGCTAGTGACACATTTCACTTGCCTTCCTCTTCTGAAAATTAGAGTTCAAGTTTTGTACTGGGTTTGGCGGGGACAAAGTTAACTTTCTTCATAGCAGCTCGTATGGTGCTGTGTTTTGGATTTGTGGCTAAAACAGCATTGACAACACACCAGTGTTTTGGCTGTGGCTGAGCAGTGCTGTGCACAGCTAAGAGACTCTCTCTATTTCCCACGCTGCCCCCTGTGAAGCAAGTGGGCTGGGGGTGAGCAAGGAGCTGGGAGGGGACACAACCGGGACAGCTGACTCAAACTGGCCAAAGGGATATTCCATGCTAGATGATGTCATGTTCAGCACTAAATACTGGGGTAGAGGAAGAAGGGGGTGCAGGGGCTTGGCTTCCAAGTTGGACGTAGCTCAGAAACTGGCCGGGCTTCGGTCTGCTTGTGGGAGGTGGTGAGTGATTGCCTTTGCATCACTTGTATTTTTTCTCTTTCCTTCATTTATTAAGCTGCCTTTATTTTGACCCATGAATTTTCTTGGTTTTGCTCTTCCTGTTCTTTCCCCTCATTCTGCTGGGATGGGGGGAGTGAGCGAGCAGCTCTGTGGGGGCTCAGCTGTCGGATGGGGTCAACTCACAAAAGTTTTCAATGTATTTGCAGCAGGAATTGGGCATTTTGATGTCAAAAACCATGGGCCGATTCCCAAGTCTGCTCAGAAAGAAAGTAAGAAAAAAACGAATTCCAATGTTTGTTCTGTATATTGCCTGTGAACGAGGGATATAATACTGTGGAGAAAAAAACCTTATCTCCCTCCAGCCAATTTATATTTAAATAAAGCTATCTTCAGAAATATGAGTTACAGCTGCCCCCTGAAATAGCTAATTGCTAAGATAAATTAATTCTTTCATGAATAAAGCGATAAAGTGATAAGTTTTCACTGTTTATTGCCATCCATTTCCAGCATCAGTTTGAACACTGGCTTCAAAGCAAATAGATGATTTTCATTAGGCTTCTTCTCTTTAATGTACTGTAAATTCTGTTAATAATAGGGAAGATTTTCTGTGTTTTGTCACAGAATATCTTTTTTCTTTCATGCAAAACTGGTGAATGGATAGCAGTTGTTTTTAAAAAATATAAGAACAGGTTAAAACCTTGTTCCAATCCAAACTGAACATTTCTTGACTTTGAACAGCTAACATAAGCTATCCTATTGTTGATGTTTGTTTCTTTCTCTACTTTCTATCTAAATTATTAATAACTTACGATATTATTATTAATTTGCAACACCTATGTTTTGTCAAAACAACATTGAGGTACCACAATATGACAACATAAGCACTAATATTAAAAAGGAACACTAGATGTTTAAAAAATCCTCCATTACAAAATTATTAAGGGTATATTCAGGCTATCAAGTGTCTGAGCTGGTGAATCTGTTTCCTGAATCTTAAACTCATTTAATTTCTGGTAACACTGCCCATTGTTTGTCAACCAGATTCCTTCATTTACAAGAAAAGATCTTTATGGAAATCATACAGACATTGAATTGTTCCTTTTTTTTTTTTAATGCAGACACTACTTTCTAGACAAGGTGGGCTGATGAAACAGTCCTTAGACAAGGTGTAACCAACTAATAGAATAGAATAGCCGAAGCCATAAACTTTGAAGAAAGGTGTTTTGGGTGATGGGAAACGACAGCAGTCCGACTGTACAGGGTGGGCCACAGTGGTTCAAATAGCCCAGCAGTCCCTCAGTCACAATAGACCCACTAAAGGTCACCCAGGGCAGCTCCGGAAAACAGGGCCGTACTTACTCGGAGAAGAACCTTACGTGCTGCACACAAGATTCACTTTGCCGAATGCTATTTAGATGTACCTGAATAAATCAGAATTATCACAAGTGGTGGATATGAAAGGCTTCACAGCAAATATAAAAGAAGGATTCAACTCGGATTCCAAATGGTCACGCTATGCATTGATTAGAAGGGTCAGGGGTTTATATTGGCCACTACATGCTCGGCATGAATTTCCTGTTTTGAAAAAACTTAGGTCAATCACTCATTAGGCATGTATATTATGCTATTTCTCTTCTAGTGAAGAAAATCAAGAAAGAATCTGATAATATTCTACTCTAACTGTCCACTTTTCCGTGTTTTTCAAGTGGAACACGTATCATCCATTAAATGGGCACAGAAATTATTGATGCTGAAAATTAACACCATCACATTAAAGCCATCTTTTCAAAAGGAGCTGGCATGTAGTTGTGTGTGAATGACATTCTTTCTGAAAATATTTGCACTTTTGTTTGTTTGAAGCTTTTTTGTCACATTATTTCTTGTAAAGTAAACAAAATCTACAGGAGAAAACTCCTTGTTGCTTTCGGCGTATTTGCACAAATAGATGAGACCACAGGAAAACAATTTAAGATACTGGATTGGTAAATTAAAATACGCATAACTTCAGGTCGTATTTTGAAAAATATGATCCTCTCTTTTGAAGCTTTAGAAAGAAAATGGATAAGAAACATGGAAATTGATGAAGACCATATAGACTCCTCAGTTACAGAGGAAGCAACTGCCTTTTCACTCCTCTGTGTAATTACCATACTATGGTCATTTTCTGGGAAATTATTTAAAATATCTCATGTTAAAATACAGAAAAACTTCCATTACCTAAAGATCTGAATTAAACCTTATCAATGCAGAAAGTGTTATCATTGGCCAAAGGAGCATGATGCTTTTCCTGTGACGAAAATTCCCTTCCCCATTACAGTCCACTCTTCTCCTGTGTCTTCATGTTGTAGAACTCAGTAGAGACGAGAACTAATTAATTTCATTTATACCACAGGATTTTGCAGGCCCTCTATTCTGGGCAACTCTTGCTTAGTGTGGTTTCAGTCCACTATTCGTAATGCAAATGACTTGCAACTTGAGAGTAGTGGGAAACTGTACCAAATCTCCCAACGTGTGAGAAATTAGCAAGTGTTACTTTTCTGTTCTATATGCAGCACATACTCAAATTTACATTCCTAATTTTTTTGCTTTGATATAAAAAGCATACTCATGCTCTTTGAAAATAAGAAAATAAAATATTTAAAGACAAAACCAGAGGCACCTTGCATTCGCTTTGAATTACAATTTACATTAAATAATTTTCTGAAGGCAAAAAATGGGGAAAACCTGCATAATTTATTCAACATAGATGCTGATTTTATAAGTGAACAAGTATGTGAGCAAAAGTAGCTCTGGAGGAACCTAACCTCCAAGGATGTTGAATGTGAATGCCATGAATTGTTACAAATTTTGAATTTTTTTCTTATAAGGATATATAATAGCCTGTATCTAAGACTATAAATGTCATTTGTAAAAGGAATCTGTGTACTTTCTGGAAAAAATAATAGAATACCTACAAGCATTGGGAAGACACTGCTGACAGAATGAGAATACACCAGGAATGTTCCAGCACAGTCTCAAAAAAGTAGACTGGAGTCCTGAAAAAGAGAAATAGCAGTGTCTTGGCATGGGAAGCCATCTGAGGTGTCAGTTACCCCTCGTATAGGACATATGGTTTACGTTTTCTGAGATACTACTACTTTCTGACATCAATGATGAACACAGGAGAAGTGGGAGCTGAGGCAAAAAGGAGCACTAAAATCTGTCATAGAAAGGGGAGAATGACTGAAAGCAAAGAAAAACCTCAGCCCAGTCTGAAGCCATTGCACACAGAGTATTTGAAGAGGCTGATACCTAGCCTTCAATTCTGCTTGTGCTAATGAAAAGCTTTGAGTTGGCATGAACACGACTGCAAGTGCCCAGTTGTCACAACGCCCCAGAGCATCAGGCTTGCTGTAGGATGCTTAGTATTAAGGGCAGCATCTTGAGGCTTGAGGAGTCAAGTTGTATAATACAACTAGTTCTGACACCAGTTTCCAATTCGGTATATATTTACTTTGCATGATGCTGGTGGCGATATTTAAACAGCACATAGCTGGAATTACCTCCATAATATAAAATGGAAAATGCATTGTTTTGAAGAACACATTTCACACCTAGGATAGTCTCTTAAAGCACTATATTAAATGATCGTTTATTTTTTGACACGCAGAGGTAAGCAACTGCATTCTATACTCAACAGCAGACCATGCACAGAACTGCCAAATACAACACATTTCCTTGAGAAAATAAATATTTATTGGAATTATGGGTACCTAAACTATCAGTGTTAAGTGTCAGTTGCTTGATAGAAAAGAATGAAATAAGTAAGAAAATGTCCTATCAAGGTGAAATGAAGTGTTGTCTTCTCCCTTGAAGCAAAAACCTGGAGTGTGACAGTTTGTTTCAAGATGAGCTAAATGGTGTCTTTAGATTTAATCTTATAGGTGCTTTCAGTAAAATTAAGTTTTATTGACAGAGATCTGATGAAACCTTAACTGGAATAAAATGTACATCTGTGGTGGCTAGAAAGATTAATTCAGCGAAAGGATACCAGGATGATGAAAGCTTGGTTTGTCTAGCCGAACAAGTCAAATACTGAGAACTGCATGTGCTGTGCTGAAGTGCATCGTGGAAAAAGAAATGAGCTGCCTTTAAGCTTCATCTACCTCTGTTTTAAATGTCACTATGACTATCAAGCAAAACGTATGGATCGTGAGTCAAAACTCAACTAGGTCACACAACAGAAAAAGAAAAGCTATTCAAATTGGAGGACAAGGCTGGAGAATGACCATATATGAATTGTTCATGGGTAATTTCAAACCTGAAGTTAAGAGAAGAAATCAAGCTTCTAGGATTGCCCTGTAAGAGTAGCAGAAGCACAAACAAGTGGTGGTGGTACAGCTCCCCCCCGCCCCCGTCAGTCCCAGAACTAGCTAACCTTGCATCCTTGCTCATAATGAGCAGGCATGACCGGCCATTATCTCAAAATCCTGGAGATGCTACAGCTGCCTCTTTGCTTTATTCTGGAATTGTCGGTGACATGTGTTTCTAGCTGTCAATGTTATCCTTTCTGTGCCCCCACCCAGGCTGTTCTTAGAATTTGCTACATGTGGAGTGATGTAGGGTCTCCTGAAAGCCAGATGGATCCAGGTTGAATTTGCACAATGGTACTCAAACCTTCCTTTCTTGGGACATGGGGCAGAGACTGGTCCTATTTAGAACCAGCTCTGGTCAAACAGGGTTATTGTACTGGCTCTACACCACGGAAAACTAATTTCCAAATTTATTTTCAGGTAGCTCATATTTGGCCAGCAGTTTTTCAAAGTCACATGCTATATAAATCTTCACAAGCTTCTGTGAATTTATCCAGAAATGCAATTTCTCTTCAACAGAAGTCATTTACACACCTGAAAGATGTATAGGAATTTACCCTTTAAGTTGCACATATTATTCACCTGTTATTTGTATAGATACAGGCATTGTCTGACCAATGTCATTTTAAATCTTAAAATATTTAATCTTCCATGTCTTCCCACACTTCTCAATGTAGTCCGTTTTCTGGCATTGGCAATGAAAGCACATTCAGACCCAATTCCAAATCCTTGCCTCCCTTCTTATTTTACTTCAGTAATAATTGTAGTGTAATTTGAAAATACAGATTCATGATAATTTCAGAGCTGGGAACTAGTACCATCTCATATTGTGGCTTCTGAGGTTTGGAAGTCCCCATGTAGAGCCTGAACCGATTAAAGTGCATTCAGTAGGTTTGTCATAGCCATCAGTAGGAGCACAAGGGGGGTCAAATGAGCAATAATGTGGTATCATCAGAAAAATATTCCCTGATAGAATAGTCAAAACATCCATGAATGAATAAAGTTTATAACACTGTACACTGCCAGTGAGAGACAAAGCCCATACCAGAAGAAGCAGAAGCCTATTATACTATGTATATGTATACATGTGTATGCTAACTATTCACAGAATCACAGAATGGTAGGGGTTGGAAGGGACCTCTGTGGATCATCTAGTCCACAACCTCTGCCAAAGCAGGGTCACCTAGAACAGGCTGCACAGGACCTTGTCCAGGCGACTTCTGAACATCTTCAGAGAAGGAGAATCCACAACCTCCCTGGGCAGCCTGTTCCAGGGCTCAATCACCCTCAGAGTGAAGAAGTTCTTCCTCATGTTCAGACGGAACTTCCTGTGCTTCAGTTTGTGCCCATTGCCCCTTGTCCTGTCACTGGGCACCACTGAAAAGAGTCTGGTGCCATCCTCTTGACATCCACCCTTAAGATCTTTATAGGCATTTATAAGACCCCCTCTCAGCCTTCTCTTCTTCAGGATGAACAAGCCCAGCTCCCTCAGCCTCTCCTCCTAGGAGAGATGCTCCAGTCGCCTCACCATCCTCGTAGCCCTCCGCTGGACTCTCTCCAGTAGCTCCTCATCTTTCTTTCCTGTGAAATGTTGGGGTTTGTGTGGGGTTTGTTTTAATTTTTCCAGTCAAACTCAGGGAGGTGAACTGCAGTAAAGCAGATGAAATTTTTCACGTAGTTGAGAGGGAAAATACCAGTGTAAGGTTATTCTGATCTGCCACCAGCATTATCTTCTCTGTGTGAATGCAAAGATTAATTTACAGTATTTTGTGATACATAACCTCTTGGTATCCATAAAGGTTCTTATGTGTTCACATAATCGACTTAATGAAGAGAACATCTTTCTGAGATTATTACATCACTGTTTCAGAGCCAAATGCATTAAACAAAATGGAAATAATGGCTGCCAGCTACACTCAAGTCATCGCCAACTACTTCTGATATGATTAGCTATGAGAAATATGTACCACCCAGAGAGAAAAAAAATCTGCCTAATCTTTGGGATTATCATTTCCTGATTTGACGGACTAGACAGCGAGGCGAGTGGCAAAACACTGATTCACTTCATTTAAATATTTCAGCACTGTGTCACTTTTAATTTGAGTAGCCATCAGTAAAAACACAAAGATTAGATTTTTCATAGAGATAAAACCACTTCAAACTTTTATGCCTGCAAAAACAAGAAGAGTGAATTTGAAAGGCAGCAAAATGCTGGGTATGCACTTGGTGTAATTTCTATTCTTTAGAGTTTTTACTCTGATGTCTGGATTTCAGTGGAGATCTCCATAGCGAAAAGCCTTCGCATTTGCTGCCGATTTTCTTCAAAATTTTCCCTAGAATGAAGGAAGTTGCTAGTCCAGGTTTTCTTGTACCAAAGCATACGAAAATTTCCTTGGAAAAGGGGATCGCAGAGTGGTTGTATCCCATTCAAACTGATTTTTAACAAATAGTAGTGGACTTGTCAAATACTTGGGGGATGGGGGAAAAAAAAGTGCTTATTCAGACCCTGAGAGCGACCATAAGAGCTCATTCTCAGACCTGTCCAGCTACTCACAGGTGACTGCTCTGCATCCATAACCAGCCTGACACAGAAAGTAACACAACCATCTTCTTGGGAACAAAACCTGAGCTAATTAGCGCTTTGGGCCAGAGATGCCCACAGAGACAGTGAGCAGGACAACCTGGGACTAAGGGAATTCACAGGAGTTAACCCAGGCTTGGCAGAGCCACTTGTGAGCCAGAACTAATAAATTCTGCTGGACTTTAGCTGATTCTGCGTGGAGCTACTTGTTTCTCTATTCAATGCAGTTTCTTGCTTACCTTTGCAATTCAGATTATTAGTTCTTTTCCAAAACCTGGAAATAGGAGTCAACTATACAGAGATTAATCATGCCATTTTTTTCATCTTTATTACAGGAGAAGAAACTGCCAGAAGTGTTTGTATCCTATGAGAAGTTTGCTGGTTCCCTTATTATCCTGCAGTTCCTCTCTGCATTTTTCCAGTTTAAATTCATCTTCTCAAAACATGCTTGACAAGTTTTGTACAAGCTTGTATATAATTAACCAATACATACAAATTTTTATTTTCATCTATTTCCAGAAAGTGAAATCTCTTTTCCACTTCATGGAAAATGTTTTTTCTGGTTTCTGGAAGTAATAGTTGTTAGGAAATTACATTTTATGCCACTATATTTCATTCCAACATTTTTCATTAATCAAGAACTTAAAACTCTGACACTGTGTATAAACCTCCATTGTGCAAAACCACTGTAAAAAATGGTAGCGAGTGATGACTGTGCAAACAAGTTCATAAGAAAAGCCAACACCTGATGGACAAAAAATGACCAGCAGTGTGTCATAATTGTAAGCCCTATGACATGTGTGAAAAAAATAATCAGCCACTGCAGCAGGCTATTTCATTTCATCATAGACGGTTGATTGTGCAGTATTTTTATTTATGAACAGGTAATTACGGGATGTGACATTGAAGGTGGTGGCTTACTGAAGAAGAGTCATTCGTTGTCTTTCTAATGTGTGTGTAGTGCTCACAGACAATCATTTTCTCAAATGTGAGTGTTTTCTCAGTAAGTTGTAATATCATTATATGTAAGGAACAGTGACTTTTATAATGCCACTCATGTTTCTGGATATGTTTGTCTTTCATAGTTTCATTACAACTTCTCAATTACACGAATGCCCATTATATTTAAGGCCACAACCTGGATCTGTAGATTCCAGGCAGACACAGTTTTCTGTACCTTTCAGGTGAGAAGAGAATATGCTTTCTGGAAGGAAGTACAAGCTTGTAAAAATGAGAGAGTTTTTCTTTCGTTACTCCACAGAGAATATGGATTTTTTTTTTTACAAATAAGCACGAGACTGAAAGATGGCCTTAAAACTAGTCAAGCATGGCTATAACTCCTGGAAGAGTTCCCAATGCTTCCTCATTGGCTACTACAGCATATAAAAAAATCTACTGAACCACAAAAATGATGATGGAGAAATACAGTCTACTTAGACTCGCTTCTGGACTTCAAAATATTATAAGAGCTGTTCACAGTCATTATAGAGAACACAACAGGTGGAAAATAGCATGATTATGAGATTAACACATTCCAGTTTTCTTTACTGTTTCTAGATTCAACAAAAGCTTTTCTACGTTTCATTTTCAGATGTTTTCTTGTATTACAAATGTAATTAATGTAGTCTTAGATTGATATAAAATTTGACTATGACTTTAAATACATTATTGTGTTAGCACGTATTAGTATCAATATCTTGCTGTATTAATAGATATTTTTGTATCTAATTAAGAGAATTAATTCAATTATAATTAATACTTTTTATATTTCTGGGATTTCTCTTATACAACATCTGTATTGCTGATGCTCCAGGCACTTAGTTTATTTTTGCTTACCATGTATGACACTGATGTCATCATGCCATCTTGTACTTAAGAATTCAATCTCATGGATATTTTTAGTGTAATAAACATCTTGTACACTGTCAAATATTTGTACCAATGCAAATAAATCATTATCTCACTACAGGTCAGATTGTTGGACAGCAAGGTATTATTTTTGCTGAATGTAAAGTTTTGTACCTCAGCTACTGTAGAGATTACTTTTTCCAACACTTTGACTCTCTACCCAACATTTTGAAGGAGTGTAGGATGGGAAATAGGAATGTTAAAATAGTCTCTTAAGTTTTCTCCTTGGCTGCTTCTACCCAGCCAGCCGATATCACCATATTGTGTGTCAATCTCCAAACACAAGTGAAAGTCTGGGGTGGCACTTTCTGGTTTGTCAAGGAGTTCCACGTACACCACACAGTTTATGTAACCCCATGAGAGCTCCTGCAAACCAAAATGATGCACCAATGAGCAAGGCCAGTGACATCAGAGCCTGTGGCTGCCATTCCGAATACAGTCTGTAGTCACAAGGCCTGTGCTGACTATGCCTCTATTAAATGGAAAATAACTAGACAAAGCTAACAGCAACTGGGAGTGCGAAATAGAAATATAATCTAGTAACAAGGTGTCATAGTTTAACCCGGCAGTTGTCAACTACGCACTAGACAACTGCTCGCTCACCCATCCCCTGTGTGGGAGAAAAGGACAAAAGGGGAAAAGTCGTAGGTTGACAGAAAGACAGTTCAACAAGGCAACAAAGGAAAAATACTAATTCTATTAATAATAATAATGATGATAAGAACGATGATGATGAATATGCAAAACAAACCATATACAACACAATGTGCTCACCACTCAATGACCTATTCACAGTCAGTCCCTGAACAGCAATCACAGAATCTGGAAATCACACATTTCACTAAATTCCAAAAAAAAGTTCAAACTCACGGACAAGAGAGGATTCAAACTCATGGAAAAGAGAACTAAAAGATAGCTTCCCTCACCCCAACCAAGCCTGATTCATTAAATGAGTATGACGTCTATGGTCTGGAATATTTCCACTGGCCAGCTTGGTTAGCTGCCTGGCTGTGCTCCCTCCCAGCTCCTGCACACCTGCTCATTAGCCAAACAGGGGAGATTGGAAAAAGTCCTTGACTTCATAGCAACAACTGAAAAGATCAGTGTTATCAACACTCTTCTGGTACTAACTCCCAAACACAGCAGCTACTGGGAGGAAAATTAACTCTCTCCTAGCCAAAACCAGAACACAAGGGTAAAAATTCTTGGGAAGAAGGAGGTGCTTCACTGCTCCAAATCAGTATTTTTGGATGATGGCATGTTTCCTAATGCTGTACAGTGATGTCAAAAGCAGCTTATCCACAAACACCGACTGTTTGTCATGAGTCTCTGAAATTATGCTTATTTCAGCAATTAGTGCCTAGCTCCTTCAAGAAAACACCAAACTTAGACTTGAGTGGTATGAACAAGTGAAGCATCAAGCCTGTTGAAGAAAACAATTAATCAGTGATTAACGCCCAAAGCCTGGAGTATGAAAATATTTAGTAAAACAGAGAGAGAGAGAGAACTGACTTTCAGGATCCATCTCTTCCACTGGCAAGATTACCTTGCCTATGATGTGTTTAGTGGCATGTTCCGATTCAGTTGATTCAGCAACTGGATGTTTTAAGTGCTGATTGCAGCACATACTAATAACAAAGTGCTATGCTTGCTATATCTGTGCAATACATATTTACTATTACATGTATTTACTATCAAAGATTAAAATATATTTCATAGAGTTGCAGCATCTTTGCCTCTGTCTTCCATGCTGAGCCTCAGTTCCACAGCACAATGATTGTCATCGTAGCAATGCAGTCCATTTGGTACCTAAACCACATGAACACCCAGCTGTACACACAAACATGAATTTAGAGGTGTAACACTGATTTGTTGGAGTTAATCTGTATCACAGCCTAACATACATGGTGGCAAGAGGGAAGGATTAAAGACCAACAGAAATGTGATCAAAATCTCCAGCTATGACTCTTGGTGAGTACCCTGTAGGTATTCAGCTGAAGTAACATCTAGTGTTCTCTTGCATAAAAAAATCACTATATTTTTATACAACATGCATTTGGTAATTAACATGTTTTTAGTTAAGATGCTTAGTGTCATATCTTATCCATTGTTTAAAGTTTTCTAGACACAGAGTGAGATTATAAAGTTTCCCATATACAAAAAGTGGGAATCTTTTGCAGAGACTGAAATGAATCAGAACCTCCTCTTAACAGGCAGAATTTTTTTTCCAATTGTCATAAGACCTGCAGCATTTACCAGTTACCATTTTGGCAGCTGAACCAGATGTGCATTAAAGTTATTTTCTTATATCCAAATGATTAATTAGGCTAGTACCATATTGTCTCATCAAGCAGAGAAACTAGAGATAGTTTACCACGTTTATAAACAAATTTGGAATACATCAGACTTCTGCTTAGTCTTTTGCACCTTTCTGGCCTATGACATTCAGATTTTGCTTCTACCTACCTATTTGCTAGTTACTTTTCCATGCAAACACCCTGAGTATCCTAGCGGGCACTTAAATTGTTAAGATGTTACTTTAGGTAAAAGAAACGGTATCACACCCACTTCATTTCCCTTTATTTACCACAGACCATTAGACACAGAAGCCAAATTTACAGAGGATTATAGAGGGCCTGTATATTATTCTTGGTCCTATTTTTCAGATAAAGGGTTTTCTAACTCAACGTTTCTTAAGGAAAAATTTCGTAGGGTTTTTTCCTTCCTGGACTGCAGTCTAGGATTACTAATGACTGCTGCTTGGTTGGAAAGTTTCTCTGCTTCTCAATACATCTTTAGCATGACGTGTCAGAAATTTAAAAGACTACCATTACCTATGTAAAGCTATAAAAGCATCTTTCAACACACAATAGTGGGAAAACAACTATTAATTTCAAGCTGTCCTCAGTGATCAGTACTACTGCCGTTATAAAAATCACTACTGTTCATTAGTGCACTACTTGGTTCACATTAGTTACTGTCACAGGCATCCATGTTTTGTTTAGAACAGACTCTCCTTGTTATGTTCGAATCACTGCAACATACGGCCCCAATCTAAATGTGTGTGGTATTATTCGCCTGGGCATGACTTTATGCACTTTCAATAGTACAGGAAGACACCTGCACAAGGTCCTTAGGCTGCATGCTGGTCCTTTGATAAGACTGTGAAACAGTTTACCAGCACACGGTAATCACCAAGACTGGAACTGGGCAACCTAAAACCTTAGAAAAAAAGACTTTATTTTTGCGGGGTGGGGTAAAAAAAATTTTCAAGGGAAAATTCCACAGTATGACCCATGGATTCATCAAATTTGAAGTATATCTCACTTTTTGTGTGTGGAAGTATACACATATGTATATATATAATGACAGGCATTTAGCTCTGTATCTGTGTTTAGGGGGTCTTTGTCAGTGTGGTGTGGAGGGAAAGAGGGAGAGGATTCCCCAAGGCTGTAACCAGCCCTGGCAGCCCCAGGCAATACTGTAACACCCAACCAAACAGAAACCACACTCAGGCCAGCCATCTTAAACATCCATCGCTAATAAAAAAAATAGTAAAAAATAGATTATGTTAAATGCATTAAAATGTATAGCATTAAGGAGCAGACCAGACTGCAACACAAAGGTCTTACTTCATTGTAAATGCAAGGAGACCTAGCCCTTGGTGGAATTAAGGTAAGCCACCTGAGGACTTTTTTTTTTTCTTAAACAGAAAAATGCGTGCATACAGATACTTGCTGCTGATAGTTTACACAACAGATTACATTCAGTAAATATTATTCCACATCTGGGCAAAGAACTTAGTATCCTCTTGTTTACTTTCATTAGCCAGAATTGAATGAATCAAATACATGGGCTGTAAGACAAAATTCCCACAAAAACATTCACTACTCCAGTGAATTTACTACTTCTACTTCAACCAACTGAATTTCTAGCAGAGTATTTGCTCCCTTTCTCTGACATTTTGAAAGCCAACTTTTTGTGCTTCTTTTTATCATTTTTGTCTGCAAAAGTGAGAAATTTTGTCACAGTTTAAAGGGCTCAAAACAAGTACTAGCCCAGATACTTAATTCAGATTTCTGTAATTCAAAACAGCCTGAATCTGAAATGTTGCAGATGGTATGGAGGAGGAGAAGTATCGTTTTGGCTGCAGAATCACATTTAAGACTTCTCTTTTTTTCTTTTTCGCTAACATAATCGAGTGATGGGATGAGGCTCTTGGGTCTACTGCTCTGTCCTCATTCTTTCCTGCTTCTTTTGCTCCATATCATGTGGGTGTGCCAGGGTTTTTCCTTGGGAATGAATCTAGCAGAGAAGATGAACGATGGGCTGTCATTCAGATGGAAGACAGAAGGTCCCAGAAAGACAGGTAGACGGTCTCCACAGACGGACCATCAAAACGGGATTTCTTCTTAAAATACAGCGAGCTTTATCCCCAAATCACAAGCATACAAGTTTAGCATGCTATGCTTTTAACATGGCCAGAAGTATGATTTCAGGTAGTAACCACAGGAATAAACAGGCTATCAAGGTAACTAGGAAATCCTAACCCAACACATAAGATTCACCAACTACATTGTGATTATTCAGCTAATATTTCCTATCAACAACAACCCCACCACTCCTCAATCTGCATCTCTCTTCACCCTGTCACAATGTTGCTAGTGCTTTGAAAACTCAATATATGCCATGACAAAACAACTTTGTACTACCTTCTTTTCCCTTGAAACTGCTACTTATCTATTTTTATTTGATGATCTTGAATCAAATAAAAGTGACAGATATCTAACACAAAATTATTAATCATTTCCCTGTTAGTCCACAGATCAATTTGAAACAAGAAAGTGGCATCAGCTACTACCACAGTAGCCAATAAAAGGTAGTGAAAATGTTGTATTTCCATCAAATCTATTTATCATACTAATTATTTTCAAACTGCATTGCCATGGAGATGATCCTCCTAAAATCACCTGAATTAATGAGGTTCGCAATTAACTTTGTTTACCTCATTTCAAACTGATCCTTAGGTTTTAACACTTACTGATTGGATTCTGCAACCTTTGTGTCATCTACTTTGGAGTAATCTGTAACCAACTTTCACAACCTTCTGACAATTTTACTGGGTAACCGCAGATACAGAAAATCTTTTTCTCACAAGACATTCTTGAGAGAAATAGGTACATAAGTGTCTATACTCATATAGCCAAAAGTTATGCATAATTGCTGACATTTTTTCAGAGCTTTTTTTGCCAAAAAACCAGAATGATAATCAATGCCAACAGTTGGGTTTCTATGGTCTGATGGTACAGACCATCTTGGGAAACAGAAACTGTCTTTACCCCTTCCCCAATACTGATTCGTGGCATACGTAACTGGAAAACCAAGTTGTCAAAAGGTGTTATCTAGGGCAAAGGTAGGCAAATGCTGCATCTGTTGAATGCAGTGGTCTTACTGATGTAAAGTTGCTAGGCTTTCATAGCCACCATCATTCATCTTTATAAGAAGAAAAATTCTGTAACCCAATTCACATTGCAGCTGGTGTAATAGAGGCTGTTTATGAACTTTTCCCTAGGTTTGCTGAACGCCTGTTGACAGATAATTTGCAGGCCAGAACAGTGACAGTAGTTGTATTAGCTGCCAAATTACTCTTATACACCCTTTATTTATGACCTTATGGCTTTATGACCTGAGGATATAGATTATTCCCTTCCTTCAGTCACTGTAGACTTTCACCATTTGACACATCTGTTGAATTCTCTGAAGACAAACTTTTGGCCCTTGTACTCTATTTCATGTCTGATGAACAGCTATGGGCTACAACATAAATCAGCTCCTGAGTTTAATCCTTAAATCAAGTGAGATATCTTCGAACTATTTTGACAGTGGAGATGTTTACTGCTAGCTCAGTAATCGTTTTGATTTTCACGCACTTTTATAACTGCTTTGTATTAGTGTAGAGCATTAAAAAATATTATGCACAAAACCAAATTAAACTTTCCTGAAGCAGTTATTCTATCTGATCTCAAAAGATTTGTGGATTTTTTTTAATCTATATATATATAACACATGGAGGTACACACAGATTTGATTTTAAATTCCGTGCTGCAGTTTTGCAGGATTTTTCTCTCTCTCTTTCTTTTGTTTTCTCTCTCTCTCTCCCCGAGTTTAGCAGCAAATCTAATAATGCTTGGGTAATATAATGATTTAGTGTAAGTCATTCCTGCATGAGTCTTACTTAATTTTAAAGTAGCAACATATCCAATTTATACCAAATAAATGTGTTGTTTCTGCATTTCACTTCTCTTGGAGCATTTCAGGGATTTCAGTTTTGTATTCTTTTGAGAAGTAAGGAAAATCTTTTTACTTCAGCTGTTTGAAAAATTCAAGAAGTATAGGATGTTGAGAAGTATAGCTTGTCTATCATGGTAGCTCTTAAAGAGGAATAGAATGTATATTTGCATAAATTACTTGCTTTATAGGAGTCTGCATATAACCAGAAATAAACACTTCTGAGGTATCAACTTCAGACTTAAGCTTAAGTGACTGCAGTATTAAATTACAGTGCTAGCACCCACGGCTGCTAAAATGCAAAACCAAATGTGTATTCGGTTATAAATTTTACATCTCCTACTAACAAGTAAAAAAAATTCTCCCCATTTGCAGAATCATAGGAGCTTTTTGACCTATTGATTGGCTGGGATTCCTCAATTTTCCCCACACTGTTTTTGAACAATGTTTGATCATGGATGAAATTCCCACAAGAAGAATCTGCACCAGAGCTGAGAATGCTTCTGCTTCCATCTGCCCAAGTCAAACATATTTCCAGATAGATTTGGCCCAAACAATAGTGCAGATCTAAGCACTAGAATTTGGTAGTAGGTTACACCACTGCCAATACCTTTCCCTCACCTCTGCCCAAGCTACACAGACTGATATCTAAATGCACATTACAAACTGTGTAGGATTTCTTGAGTTCTATCCAGGATCAAAGCCTTACAGAATTGCTTTCACCATCACAGAAGTAGGAGCAAAAGCACTGTCTAATGAGATAGTTAGGAACTGGCTCCTTGCAGCCAAAATAGTTTTTCATAGTGATGCAGTTCACAGTACTACTAGACGCTTGCACTCAAGGAAGCGGACCCTACATTGTTCCCACTGGAAGTTGTTACATATACTGGAGAGCATGTACTTAAATGTTAACTACTTGCAAGCACTTTGCCAGAAGGGTTTGGAAGGTTAAATTGCACATAATATGAGAAAAATTTTAGCCCAAGAATGCTGAATGATCTGGAAACTCACTTGATTATATCAGATTCTGGAAATAGTCTTTTTTTCTTGGTGTTCTCACAGAGAGATGTTTATCTCCTTTTGGAGTTGGAAAGTTTTTCCCATCCTAAATTAAAAATAACCAAAAAAGCCCCTAGTAAATCCATCCTACTGCAAAGTCTCTGATGATTCCATTTAACCCGGGATGAAAACTGATACTAAAAATTCATTGTTGTTGGGGTCAGCAATCATTTATCTGAATGAAACCAATTTGTGTCATACATATACTGTTACTAAGGGCATTAGCTATCTGCCTGGTTTCTAGTTTGGGTCGCAAAAATGGACATATTGTATCTCTACCCAGCAGAGAGCTCTAAACTGTCTGGCAAGCTCTGTTACGCGTTCTTGTACACATCTGCCAGTTCCCACATAGTAACCATCATCTGCACTGGCCAAGACAGTAAATCAAAATAATTCACTTGCAGGTTTCTGGAACATCCTTCAGGACAGCTGTCACCCACTGAATTTTAAAATACAGGAATTATTGGTATTAAAGCATTGGCAAGTCTTTTATTACTGCCAAAAGCGATGATGGTAGGTTGATAGCTGATCATATTTGTCTGCCAAAAACTAACTAAAATGAAAGTAAGAACATTTGGCAAGTAAAAAAAAATATTACCTAAGCAATAGTTGAAAATTCTTCATCTATGTTACACGTGATGTTACACCACAGAAGCCAACAGTCTAACTTTGGTTGTTCTAAAGAATATTAACCTAAAAGAGTGCTTAAATATCAAAGATATTAAAAATAATAGGTATTTTATAAAAAGAAAAAAAGCAAAATGCTTCAAAAATACTAGCCATGCAATGTTAAGCATTGTAAGTAAGTAAGGTCATTCATGTATTTCCCTCACTGTAAACCTGCACCCCAAGGGAATGCATCTCCTTTTCTGTAATCTGTATGAACTCTGAGAATCTAAAAGAAAAGAGATACTCGAGTTCATGTCTTAGGACAACTAGTGTCCCAATAAATAAAGAAAAATTTCTAAATTTCTCCTGAAAGACATTCAGGCAAAGTATAAACCTATTTTTCAGCAGACTGAAGAGCCAAGTTCCTCTCTGAGGTTTTACTGTGAATTTCTAGAAGGTTTTGGTATTGTACACTGCTGGCTTTAACCACTGGAATGTGTTTTCTGGTTTTGTTACTAAATGACAGTTGCCAGAGTTTGTTTCTCTGAGTTCTTTCTGTGATTTTCCTACCAAAGACAGATTAAGAAAGACTTGATTAACAGAGGAAAGCAAACTCATTTATCCATCATGACCACAGATAACTGATTCGGCAAAAGATTAGATCATCCTCCAAAAATGAGCCAGTAAGAACTGAAAACAAGGATTGAAATATGTTACATCTGTGCAAGAAAAGGAATTTAGTTAACTGGGTGTTGTGTATATGCTCAGCATTTCATAAGCCAGATATTGATGCCAAACAACAAATACGAACAAAACCAGAAGAGTTGCACCAAGTTCTAACAGCCTTTGTTAACAAACCAGCTACAAAAAATGTCCACAAACTGTCTAAAATTTCTTTAGAAACTTGTTCCAGTTCATCTTGTGAATTCAGTGCATGTGGTTATCTGCTGTGTTTATTTCTTGTACAGACATTCAATTCAGATCACATCTCCCACATCGGAAATATACAGAAGATCGAAATTCTTGCAGAAGAGCTTCTTATCTAGGAGAACAGAGGAAATGCTATCCTCTGAATTCCCAAGGGACACTGATCACCAGGGCCTTCGAGGCAAAAGCGCTCTGCCTGACTGCTGGCTCCCGGACCCCCTGACTCCTGCCAAGAAGGAACGCTTCCAGGCTAACCAGCCTGTCCTCTCTCCTTTGTTTCTATCTCATCCACTGCACCAGAGAAAAACATCTTATTCCTTTCTAGACTCCTTCAGAGTTATGTTGACCAGTTCTACAAGATCGAGGGAATGTAGATATGTTTTTCCGGTACTTTTAGTGTACTCTTAGTATGAACCTTTCATATAGGTTGTTTTGAAATTTGTCTCATTTTGTCTGTTCCCTGTGAGTATTCTTTCTTAATTTGATTAACTGCTTTGCTAGTTTGAGTAAACTTTAGTTCCTACACTATATTGGCACTCTGGCAGCTATTCGCACGAGTACCTTTAGGACACCACATATTTGTCATGCGAAAGAATAAGAGCATTTGTATGACAATGTAAACGCATGTTTGGTTTTTGCATTGCATTGAGCCATAAAGGGACAGCTTACCCTTACTAGTATCTGGAACTGCATTCTCAAACTTTCTTCATAACAAACGTTGTCCTGTTACTATACTTAGTGTGATATATAGCCTTATTATTACTGGCTAAGATATGTTGTCTTGTTATTTTATATCATAGACCTCTGTTAGGTGCTATCATTTGTATTTCATCCATTTGGATTAATTGTAGTTTGTTCACGTTATGGTTTGGCTGCGGCCGGCAACAAAAGTGCCATGCGGCCGCCCCTCCCCGCCGCCGGGGTGCGGAGGAGAATGGAAAGAAACAGGCAGAAACTGGTGGGTTGGGATAAGGGCAGTTTAACAGAACAGCAAACAGTAACAACAACGATACAGAAAAGGGGAAAACAGAACACAAACCCGCAGAACAGAGCTCGCAGAACATAGCCGCTCTCTCCTGGACCAGCGCCCGCGCTCCCGAGACGAGAGAGAGTTCCCGCCCCCAGCTCCGCCTCACCGGAACCCAGCATGGCGGCACATGGTGTGGAATACCCGGCTCTGTTTGGCCAGGTGGGGTCAGCCCGCCCGGCTGTGTCCCTTCCTGGATTCTGGTGAAAATTAACCCTGTCCTGGCCGAACCCAGGACAGTTCAGTAACATTTTTTTAAAGAATTGAAAGGCAAAGAGTATGGCAGAGCCAAGGATGCCCTGAGGCTTTAGAAGAGTATTCCTCCCTCCAGACTGAAAGGAAATCTATGTACAAGAAGCATAAGTTAGACAGAAATGCATACACAAGTTCACTTCAAAAATTCTTAAACACTGCCAACACTGGTAAAAAATATGGAATAACACTACAGATGCTATTGCCATCACAAAAGTGAAGTTACAAAACCTGTAAAATCACTTATTAAGTGTAAATCAAGGGAAGAAAAAAACCTGTTTTGAGTAAATGTGAACGTGATAATCACATGGTGCAATAACAAAACAGCACAAAGTACTAGTAAAAAAGTCCTGTCAAAGACAAATGTATGGCAATTCCATCAGAACGTATGGACTCATCCTCATATAAGGTATCTTCAGATCCGTCTCTGTTTTCCATGCCTTTTTCAATGCAATAAATGCATAAAGAGCTTGCACACATGGCAACACAAAATGTTGATAGATTTAATATCCTTTATATAGAAACCTTTAGGGTCTGAAACAAGAAAGAATACTATGACAAGAGTCTTCTTTTTATCAAGTATTAATATCACAGTTAATACCTAGGAACTAGAGCCTGCAAAATTTATATTCACTTTAAACTAAGGAGAATTGCTTCAAAACACATTCTAGAATGTGAATTCACATGCTAGAATCTGTTTCTTTTGGTGTGCTCTTAGAGCAAGCTACTATACATCTGCAAGCTATGCTGATCCACAAAACGCAACAGAAATTTACACTGCATGTTTTGGAATAAAAGTATTCACAAAACTGCTCAAAGCTACAGTCTTCCAGGTTCTGTGCTTGCACTGGTACTTTTTGATGTTTGTAATATCCCTTTCACCACTTTCCTTGTAAGTTTGTATGTACAAACTGCATTGCTTTGGACACTGGCATTTGCTTCCTCAGCAGGAGCCTGAGTGAGACTTTGGGAACCACCTCAAGATCTTAGATATGGCTTCAGGATTTTGAGATTGAAATCAAAATTGACTGAAGAAAATATTTGCTTCCCCAACATGAACATCAGTGCTCCACATAAAGACTTTTTTCTTTGATACTACGGATGTAGTATCGAAAGTTGCCTTATTCACCGATATTAAACTGTATTCATGCACTTCCAAAGAACTTACTGAAATTTTGGACAGATTCTACAGAAAAAGAAGTACAGTAACCAGCAAACCTAGATTGTAATAACTGCATTACTAATCTTATTTTAATATCTATTCAGAAATGTCCATGCAAGCTTCAGAAAAGAAATGTATCAGACTTCCTGAATGGCACAGTAAACTTGGAAGGAATTATTCCAGTTTCTTCAGAAGTCATAAGCTACAGACAAAGATCAAAATCTGATGGAACTGCTTGATGCATGATCTTTTGCACAGAGCTAAATTGAAAGATGGAAGCTTGCACAGTGTTTTAAGATGCCATTTAATTGCAGGGAAGGATTTTCTTCCTGCACCACAGAATGAAGATGTTGCCATGCAAAGGAGTTAGCAACAAGTTACAGTTATTAAAATAGACTGCAAAGTGAAAGAATTGAGAATTTATGTCTTGTTCTCCTAAGGGTCTGCTCCTTTCATAAACAGACATTCAGAATTCTTTACACAAGTTTAGGATTTGTTTTGCAAGAATTTTCAAGCCCATCTGCCACCATCATCTTGAAAGGAAAGATTTCTGGAGTATGGTAATCTTTACAATCTAGCTCTAAGATTTATCAAGTAATCCTAGCTCTGAAATATTCTGCCTATTTCAAATGAGGATCCAAGAAAAAAAATGCCTGTTTTGTCAGCATGATGAGTTTTGGAGAGGAAAGGTCATAGATTCTTTCTCCGGAGGGTCTCTCCATGTTTTGATATGTGCATCTACTATGTGTCACCAAATTCACAGCAAAGTTTTACGGATGATTCATAGAAATTTTTGCACAAATAAGAGAGGTGATTTCCACACCTTAGTTAGCAGATTAATAGAATTACTTTTACATAATTTCAATATCAATATTGTGCAATAAATTTTATCAATTCCGAAAATAGTGGTACCTGAATCTTATAAAATTAACTTCAGTACAATTTTGTCTTTGTTTATAAACCTTCTGTGAAACAATTCCCTTTACTAAATAATAACCAGAAAATAGCTGATGTGCTGTATTTTGAAAACAGTGAGTCATCGATCCGTGGGAAAGTAATGTTTGAAGTTAGACCTTAACAAAACCCTATTTCTGAACATTGCATTAACATTGGTTCAGTAAGTTTATTTTTCAGCAGTAACTTTTATATGCTTCCCTCACTTCATTTTAGTATGCCCTTTAGATGACCCAGAACTTCATCTCTGTAACTGGAAAATACCCCAGTGAATCATTTCTGAGAACACAGTTCTTGCTCAGCTAACAGTAACAACTGCCAAAACTGCTCTAACAAATTAGGAAAGTCAGAAAAATGCAATTACTTTTATCACCAGCTTCTGATTAATTGTACTACAGCCATAACTAGAATTTGAATTAATGAACAATAACATTCTGCCCCCATAGAAAGGAACTTAAATAGAGAAAATACAAGCTTTAAACAACATGTAAGAAAATGCATTTGTGGTTTGAACCTTATGCTATCCTACGCTTCGAAAAAAAACTGGATCTCGTTTTCTTTTCCTCACAAAATAGACCTATATTTTAGTTTCTGGCTGAATTTGATCCTTTGATATAATCATGGTAAACTAGAGCTAGGAACTCTTGAGTGAGTGTACTGCTGTTTCTCCTGGCATACAGTTTTCAGAGGTGAGATTTGTGTCCCCTTTTCACATGTTCGAGATAGAAAAAGTTGTCAGACTGGGCAGCAGGAAGGAATTTTTCTCCCTGGGTACATTCATAGGAATTGTATGTGTGATGGGGCAAAGGGAGGGTTTTCTCATGGCTGTAGTGTGGGGCACAATTTGTTTTCCATGACGAACCTGCCTCAGCCACTAACCAGGAGAGATTTCTGATTCAAAGTCAATAGTAATCAAAATATACAGCTGGAAATGGACTTTAAACACACTTCATGTACTATCCAGAAGGGATATTTGGATAACATATTTGCTAAAGCTAAGAAAATCAGTTGTGCCTTTTTAGTCACAAAAAAGAGCATGATGTAGCATAGATAACTATGCTTAATAAAACAACAGTGAGTTGTTACTGATCACAGCTGCACAGAATGTATTTGGATCCAGCCCTTCACTGTGGCTGAGTTGACAGTCATACACCCCACAATCCCATCTTGTATGCACTGTCCCAATTCTGTGATTCTGTGATTACACTTTGTAACTGCAGAATCCTTTGGATTTGAGTAAAAGGGTGATGTAGATGAAGATTATCACTGTGCTCTAACCATTGAATTTTTTTTCCATTAAAAACTTTCTAAAACAGACTTGTTTTCAATATGCATAATCTGAAAAATTGCTTTACAACTAAAACCTGAAGTTATCTAAGTACTTTTACCTCACAAAGGCTAGAGAATTTATCTCACAATACCCCCAAGGTGAGTCAGGATTAAACATCTTCATTTTATAGAGAAAAAGCTTAAGCTTAAAGCCCAGAAAAATGTAACATGAATATTTGCATTTATCTTGACGGTGTTCAAACAAACCCTAGATTCAAAAGCAGTACTCAGACACATGGATAACATACAAAATAGAAAAAAAAAAAAAACCCCAAAACACAACAAACCAAAACAAAATAACTTCCCTACATCTCCTGAAACCCAAGACAAAAGAAGCAGCACCAAGCTAACTTTTCCAGTTTCCATTGTACTCACTACCACGCTATCAAGACATCTACTAACAATAAATGTTATTTGCGTTACATGTCAAATGTTAAATACCCATTTTACACATTCTAAGCATGCAAAGTGCAGACAAGTGCTAGCTTTCTTGAAAGAATAAATTCAGAAACACAAAATGTTCTGTACACCCAAAAAGAATTCCGGGCATGTTACAATAAGCAGGTAATATCCCTGCACAAAGACAGGTTGCTTTGCTATTACAAGCAGCACAACTCTGAACTGAATGTGATATATTAACCCTGATTCAAAATACATTTAAAGCACAATACAGGCAAACTGAAACACATGGCAATTTTATACTGAAACAAGCAGTACTGTACCCAACGGACAAAGCTAAAAAAAAGCTTTGTTTTAGACATTTGTTTTTTATACAGGAAATCCCTCTCTTTATATAAAAATATATCTCTAAGATATACTTTTGCCTGCGTTAATAATATAGAAAATACAGATTATTATCATGTGATACTAGAAAATATATTTTTATTTACAATATATTTCATAGGGTAGTTGATTTCCAAGTCATTACTGATCTCAAGCAAAAATTACTAAGATCGCTATTCCAGGTAACATCTCCGAGCACTGGAACACAGTAGTTACACATGTAGTTACATTTTCCTGTCGATCTCTTGGATGCGCAGGCAGATGTTGATTTAGTAGGTACAGAGAGAGTAGGTGTTCCCAGTGCCACCACCAGAACGGAAACGATGGGAGGAACAGGGTGCAGGAGTACTCGAGCCTACATGTGAAAACAGCGTATACTGCCCCTTGACCCCAGGGTGGGTACAGTGTGTGGACGGATACTTGGAGACTAACAAACCTGAATCTCTGCTGGCATGAGGGTCTCAAGAACTGTGCAGAGACACACTACACAGCCTTTCACTACAGTGAAATGGTACTAGGAGCTGACAATATCAGGAGGTCCACATTATGCATATTTCCTTCTATTTCATGAAGTGCCATGAGTTTTTTAAATATTTATTCTACTTACTAGCACATCTCACAGAAGGTAATCCAGATCACCTTGGATTTCCTTAGCTATTACCATTGAAGGAAAGGAGTGCCGTTTTCAACCTCTGTAGTCTAAGTATCATGTCAGTTAAACTTCTTATCCTACTTCTACGTTTCTATGTTTTAGTAGTAACATACTCTGAATCAGAGCTTTTCCCTCCCTTATTTTTGCCCCTCCATATCTATCTCCAGTTTCCTGGGATACCTAGTCTATTCACAATAGAATTGAAAATACTGAGAAACGATACTGTAAAATACCCAGGCCAGGGTACAGGAGGGAATCTGCACAGCCACACAGCTAGGTAAGGTTTAATCACAGTTCTCCTTTTTTTTTTTTTATTTTACCTATTTCCATGATACCAGCGATGTTAAGAGAGCCAAGTTTGTTGATGAAAGAGACAGATGCTTTGTGTCTCTCTCTCTTGCATTTCATAAACAAGTAGAAGGCTGTGGAGGGGGAATATGCAAGTAAAGTAATGCAAAGTGAACTCCTTGCAATGTTTGCAATTCAGAAGATATTAGGCTATTTTTCACTTCTCCCTTGATATCTTCACTACAAGGACTTAAAGAGCCAGTAGACGTGGCTCACTGCACAGTTTTGGCAGCTTGCACTGTAGGTGTTTTACCTACACAACTATGAAGACTGGAGAATCACTGAAAGAATTAATTGCCAGTAAATATTTTTTTTTCTCCTCCCAGAAGAGAGAATAGGGAAGAATGGAAATCACAACCGTCCCACAATAAAAATAATGTTTTTGATTAGGTAGCTGAATATAGATTATTATTTACATCTAGTTGGTTAAAACATTTTCATTATCAGCATTTACATCCTGGATCTGTCACTTACTTGCCTGCCTAGAGACTGTCTTTATCACTAGCTGACAGACTGATCTTACAAATTTACCTGCCTATGTCAGTGAGAGAGGACTGCAGATAACAGCTCTGTGCCATGTCTTCATCTGAGCCAGGAGGAAGGACAAATAATAGAAAATATCTGAGAATTAAGGTACTTATCCTCTCCCTGTGGAGTGACCAGAGAAAGCCTAGCAGCTCCAATAGAGATGCTGATGGGAGAAAGCGTCACAGCTTTGAAGCGGTGTGGTCTGCACTGCTACACTGGCAGCTGTCAGAGCAGATTTGTTTCTTTTGTGCAAAGAACTTCTCTCTCCCTTTTACCCCTCTATGGGAGGCATTCAAAGAGCAGACAATTCTGGCTAGGGATTTTCCTCCCACCACTGAAAACTACGTACTGTATCAGCAAGAAAACATGGTTAGCATTTGCTAATGTTTAATCCTGATTCCTCCTAATAAATCAATAATGATATATAATATTGAGCAGAACATTCAGTGCATGCAGTCTGATAATGGAGGGGGATATCTAATAACGATTGTGAGAAGAACAAAATAAAATGAGAAAACCTAAAAATGTTTCAGAATTTCTTCCAATATTGATTTGAGTTTGTAAGTTCAACTAGGGAAAAAAAAAACACAACAAGAAACTCTTTTCTAGGAAAGCAGGTTTTAGCTCTTAAAATTTGCTTTGAGCTGACACCAGAATAAAAAAAGTGAGAAATGTCTGTAAGCACACACACACAGACACATAGAGAAATGAGGAGCAGACCTGAACATATCCGCGCGAGCAGACCCAGGTTACAGACTATTCTACAGCTCTCCAATGTCCTTCTGATGACACAAGAATGTTTCCTATCATGGTATCACCATCAAGATGTGGAACCTAATTCAATACTACTTTAAAGGCAGAGTAAGCTCTTGTAAGACTGTACTGAGTAACACTGATGCCTTCTTTCTTTACCATCCTTTCTCCTTTAACAGAAACATATTTAGACTTCTGGTTTAGACTGAAAAAAGAAAATCATAGGTATTTGTTGTTATTGTAATACACTCCTCAGTAGGTTCAGGATTTGAAAGGCAAATGGCTAAGGGAAAGGGATGAGTTTAAAAATGGACTTTAAAAATCTGTACTAACCTCTGTCTTCAAGTATTTGTCTTCAGGTCAGTCTCTTTTAAGTTTCCATACGTTGTCATGTGGAAAAGGACAAAAGGGTTGTACAACTTCTACAGCTGCCATCTGCACTTCATTCTTTTTGTGAATCAATTTTCACAACAAGGACTATACCAAATTAGATATGATTCACGCACAGAATGCTCTTTGATGTCAGTAGTTCTTGATGTATATCAAAGTCATGAGATACTCTTTAGAGTTACTCCAGTAAGTGAAGAAAAGTGGTTACTACCATATGACTGTTGGTCCTCCCTGAAATTTATTTCAGCTTTATTCACGTTTTCATCTAACTTTTTAAAATGCCAGGCCAAGAATGTTGTGATGCCTGTTTAAATCAACCCATAACTACAAAACCAAAACAAATAACCATGCAATGTTATTTCAGATCTTTCATAAGACAGGCGCATTACGGAAAAAAATTGTAAGAATTAAAAAACCTAACTGTTTCCTTAAAGAACACTTTGTAACACCCACTTTAGCATCCCACAAACACCTCCCCACTAAGTTGTTCTCAAAGCACAGCTTGAAGGCCAAGAACTTATAAGAAGCCTACCTAAACCACAAATTTGGGCATCAGAAGCAGCTAGTCAATGGCAGATTAGACCTCCATAGAAGCTAATTTACTCTGCAATACCCATGCTCTGAAAAACACATAAACTCACATAAACCACAGTGCATTTGTGACTGAGAATACTTGCAGTAGCCAAGCTACCTTTTTTACAGATAAATGACAGATTATCTACACTGCCCTGCAGACTGCCAGATCTTGAAGCTATTTCAGAACAAGAGCCACCCTGATTCAGCATCACACCCTTGTTTCAGAAGTAAACACTCTAATAAAATCCATGAGACCTCAGTGCCTAATCAATGCTTTCTCAAAGATCTCAGGAGAAGAACCCTTAAACACTGATTTTCCTCAGTTATGACCACAGAATATCCAGCCAGCTGCCCATTAATCACACCACCGGCAGTACCCCTGTATCTGGGGTTCCAGACCAAGTGAGATTTCTTAGGATCAGAAATGTTACTTTGAGCTTCCCTAGCAACTTCGTAATAAGGGAGTCCAGGAGTTTTGGAGTAAGGACATTAGTGAGAAGCCCCACTAAGTAATTAGCCTGCCTGATGGATTTAAGGCAACATGCATATGAGGCACGATAATATTTCCTTGCTTTAGTGAAAACAAGTGGAATACGACGTAGAGCGCTGAGAATATTGCATCAGCACAGCCCAAAGGAAACTCAGGGAATTGTAACTAAGAGGCAAAATAGGAGTGCAGAGCAAAGCTTGCAAAGACCTGAAAAAGATATACCTCTTCCCTTTGTTTTTAAATTACCTTGAAATTTTTCTTTCGGGTGGCTTTTCCTTTCATTTTGGAGTTTGATATACAAATCTTGCAAGTAAATAAGGAAAGCAGCAGTTTTAAAGATTGACACAATTTCTTTGATAAAGTTGTCAAAATTACGCGTAGAAGCCCTAAGGCAGAAAGGAAAGAGCTTTCAATCACAATGGTAAAATAAAGTCCTTGACACAGTCTGAGTAAAGGGTCCAGCTGGCAAATTCAAGATCTGAGATCTTCATTGTGATATGAAAATCAAGGAAGACATACACAATTCTTTTTTATCAAAATCAAACTGACAAAAGCTTTAAACCTGCTGGGGTTTAACTCCATGTGAAATATTTTATTCGGCATAGCCTTTCCAATGAATTACCATGCTTTATCTAAATCAGAATGTTTCATTGACAATCAATAAAACAACCCAAAACAGACTAGGTTAGAAAAGAGCCCATAAAGAATTTCCATGATAAGAAGATATGGCTTGCATTACCATAATACAGACTAAAGTATGTTGCAGATTCCTGCAACAGAGATTCAAAATAAAGGCAGTAGAATTGTAACAACCATGGTCACAGTAGCTATTACAGTTCCAGGTTTGAATCAAGTGGTCAAAGGGCTACGTCCATGTCTGCATGCCATGCAGTCAATCCCATAGGACGCCCCTTCTGTCACACCCTGATATCCAGGTGTGACATGTGGAGGATGGATCTGGTTTTTATCACATGCAGAGCTATGGACCTTGCATGGGCATGCTTTTTAACAACACAAAGCTTGCTATGCTGAAGTTCTAATTCGGGTGGTATGGAGCTGATGCCACAATCTGGTACTTGGTCTGTAAAATACTGGGGGACAGCAGTGCCATTTTACTGTCTGTCAGTAACGGCTATCTGGGAGTCTTCTATGCTATTACAATATAAATATTAATTAAAGAGGTTACTTGTCAGCTTCTGCTGCATAACAACACCCAGTATTGTTCAGGTAAAAGCTTCAAGGTATTTCTGCAGGTTCCATGGTAAATTCAAGGAGAATCCCAAAGAATCTCTACTTGGTATGCATGTGAGCATATACAAACAGATTAGTTTGTTTATAACTTAGAGTTCAGTTTCAAGTTTGCTTTTTGTTGATCAGGGCTGTTTTTAACAGATGCTCGTTAGCAAAGCAGCACAATCAGCAGGAGCTTTCTGCATGCCTCCCTGCCCATTTTCCTCTCCTATGTATCCTGGCTGGGTTTTACAATCAATGTCACTGTCACAGAGAACACTTAAGGAACAGTCAAAGCAAGGGATTTAACATTACATAAGCTCTAACAAACAAGGAAACCCAGCCTGATGTTCACCACAGCCACCTTTAGCCCTAGAAATCCTGCTTTCCAAAATAAAGGGTGACCTTTTACTTCTGCTGACAGCTGAGATCTAACATTTCCAAATGAGCCACTCCATGCAGCTACCAACTTGCATACACGAGTGGGGAATCCACCCTTCTGAAGGCAAAACTTCTACTGAAGTAAAACAAAAACATAACTGAGACATTTCAGAAGTACAGAAGAGAGATCTGAGGCTGAACATCTTTTCTGTATATTTACCTCAGATGCAAGATGATGAACTTCAGAAAGTTAGTCTTCTGGCTGTAACTAGAGGGTTTTCAACCACTAATTTTTTTCTGCTATTTTCCATTTCTGGATTATAGCAGAAATACTTTAAAGATGACTAGGAAAATAAAAATCAAACAGGAACTGGGGATTTCAAACAGTGGTTGTTCTTTGGCTCATAACAGGGAATAAATGCAAGCAAAATTTTCAGGCAGACTAGGGATGAAATTGTGTATTATTTCATTTGTTTTTTCAAGCAATGAAGCATTTAAATATTCTTGTTAAATGTAAATTATTTTTGGATAATAAAGATAATTATGTGTTGAAGATGTAATGATTCTTTGACCCTAAAGGAATAAAAGATATGAAAAATGTCTCATAAAAATACAATCCTCCCTGAAGGATTTGACTTACTGTCTTTGCAGTGAAATATGGATGCTGTTCAGTACACTGCAATTTTTCTTTCTATCAATGGGAAATGCCAGTTTAAATAAAATGCAGAAGGGTTTTTCCTGATTATCTCTTGCACAAACCAGAAAACACTAGAATGATAATGTAAAAGAAATGGGTGGATTATCAGAANTAATAAATTCAGACAATTTCTGTCCCCTTTTTCACACTACTTAAATTTACAGTACCAGGAAAATTAAAATTACTTTCTGTGCGTTTAACTCAGAGCTCCTTCTTTAATGACAGCTCCTATATCCAGCAAGAAGGCAGTTTTTATTCAGGTTGGTTGCATGCGTCAAGACTAATGTCATTTTCTTTTTATATGATGGGGCGTCATAAGGACAAGTAAGGGCTTCCCATTACAGAAGGTTCACACCACAGAAGTTCTGGGCAATACTGAATGGTGGCTGCCAGTAAGTGACATCCTGAGATGGTATCACAACAAGTCATCTGCAGAGAAGTGGGTTGAGTATCTTGCAAGTTGGTTTCCTTTTTCCATTGCTTGACAGGTCTGAATCCAGCTTCAGTTAATAACAGAGTCTGACTGAACATGTGTCAATATACATTGCAGGTAAATTCTCAAATAAGGTTTATCAGATTAAGTATGTATAATGTCCTTATATTTGTATGGTTGACTGTTTAAAATACTAGAAACTTAATTTTGAAACAGAATTAAATCTACATGTCTTTAACAAATGCATACAAATGTCTTGCATAAATTCATTCAGCTCTCAGAGCTTTCAGAACTGCTGGTCCAGCGTGGAGGCGTTGCCATGACTACTGGTCCAGAGAAGTTCCACTGGATCAGCCATTGCAGGAAACTCAATTGCTTTCCAGATGCTGCAAGCCTACATGTAGGAAAATCCCCCTCTGCTATTTCCTCTTTCCTCCCACCACCCTTCCAGCCACAGCAGCTTCCCATGGAAGCTGAAGGTCAGTGCACACGCGTGCGCGGAGAACCATGCCTGCGCTGTTATCGGCTCGTCAGCTGTGACAATGTCACCTTTCCTGTTAGTAAAAAGAGGAGGTAGGATTAAGACAACAGTCCTCCAGCACTGTTCTCATGTTGCCATCACCTGGGGAAACGCCTCAGAACAGATCTACTGCCTAGGGCAGGGAAATAAGGTAGGTAAAGACATCCTACTTGATCCCAGTCATCACAGAACTATTTTGCACAGAAATCCACAAAACTGCCAAATCCACTGACCAATTTCAATCAAGTTTCACTGGGGCTAGAGGTCTCACTGACTCTGGTTTCCCATAAATTGCATAAAATTCGGCAGCCGAAGCAAATACTCTGAGCGCTTCAGCTGCAAGAGGCAGAGAGTTGGGCACTGCCCTCGGGGCAAGACACAGCTCGCTGGGCAGCCCGAGCCCGAACTCCGACCCTGCGGCCACTGCCTGTGCTGGTTGCCGCTAGCCAGAGCCCCAGTTTCACCACCCTAAATCCCCCCAGTACCAGCACAGGGAATGTACGGGAACTCCCAACATCTCCGCCGTGCGCTGAAGGGCTAGAGAAGACAGCTGGGAACATCTGAGTTAAGGGGCACTGAAAAGGCAGCAAGGGTGCACGGGGGCAATTTAGGCACAGTGAGGGATTACAGAGGGAAACAAAGAACTGTTTTCTTAAGTTCAGCTGATTTGATTTACAATCTGTTCCACATTAAAGTAAGAGTCTCCTTCCAAAACTCCTTCATTAGAAAAAAAGCCAGCTAGACAATATGATAACCACACTTACCTCAAAAACAGGATCCTGAAAAATTTACTCTTAAGTTGTTTACTTAGAATAAGGTAGAGAAGGGACCTGATACCTTAACCTTGATAACCCCTGTGTATGCATTCCAGCGGTTATTGGTTCCCTTTGCGGTTCTGTTTTTGTTTTGAACTAAAAGGGAAATCCTGAGAAATCCTCCAATTAAACACCCACAGAGATTTTCAGTTTTGAGTGTTTGTATTTTCTAACCGGAAAAAATGCATAGATATTCCTGACAGGTTCCAGCAGTATCTTTTCCAAAAGCTTTTGAATTTTTGCAGTTAAATTGAGGCTACAGACTTAGAATCATAGAAGAGTCTGGGTTGGAAGGGACCTTTAAAGGTCATCTAGTCCAACTCCCCTGCAATGATCAGGGGCATCTTCAAGTAGCTCAGGTTGCTCAGAGCCCCGTCCAACCTGACCTTGAATGTTTCCAGGGATGGAGCACCTATCATCTCTCTGGGCAACCTGTTCCAGTGTTTCACCACCCTCACGGTAAAAAATTTCATTAACAATGACCTTAAGTCTTCTTTAAGTTGTTCATAATTATACAGAGCAGAATGAAGCTTTGCATGCATTCAGAAAGTTTTATGAGCAGAGATGCAGGGATTTGGGAGACTTACATTTTCCCTTCCATTGTCATAACAACAGCATCTCTGAAATGTTTTCATTTATTAGTCATCTCATCTGAGATTCCCTGAAAATATTTCTCCAGTGTTGTTCTAAAGTGGCTTTAATGAGAAGAATATAGTATTTTTAGGGAGGTTTTTTCGCATCAAATGAGAACAGGTGTGGTCCATAGTTTCTTAAATGGTGGACTGAATTACCACCAGCCTTGCTGACACTTTAAGCTCACTAATGTGAATACACTGTTCTGAAAAAAAAACTCTTTCCTAATTATATAATCCCAAAAAATCTAGTATTCATGAAGTTTTGAGCATCCAATGCTTTCCCAGTCAATGTTAACATCAACAGACCAACTCCGTTATTTGCCAGGGTTAACACGGTGATTGGAAAGTGTCCTATTCTGGTAAGTACTGAAAGAGAGAACAGGGATGAGAGAAAATTTTGATTGTGCACCCTGGGGGAGTTTCTCTGCCTCATATCCCTCAGCCTTTCACACTCTTCAAGTTCATATTTCTGCACATCAAAATGGAGCACAAAACTGTAGGACAACCACTTCTGCCTTGGACTGCCTGAACAGGTTGGCCACTGAGTAACAGCTAATACGGTTTTAAGCTTCCAGAGCATAATCACGATCCACTTACCAGCTGTCACAAGGCAGAGCTGTTGCTCTAAATGGCCGGGGTACTTCAGCAGAAATTCCAGAAATGCGGCCTTTTCTTTCTGCCAGACTCGCTCATAAGCCCCAAACTGCATCACATTCTGATTCTCCAGCTGTTCAGGATCACAGGACCATCCATTAGAAATGCCATTTCACCACAGGTGGAGCTGCTCACTGCATGAAACACTGGATGCCCTAACAGCATCCTGTACTCCCCGTTTCATGTTAATCAAAGCATAACCAGGCACTGGCAAGCGAGTAACTATTTTTGTGGAATTCACATTGGAGTGAAAAAAAAAAAATTATGAGATAGATTTAAATAAAAACTTGTGATGACTAAATCCTGTGTTGTCCTGTTTCCTTGAGTGCTCTGCTGCCATTCCACAGCACACAGTAAAAATGCCATAAAACCAAAGCACTAGAGAGTAACCCAAGGAGTACTGGCATCTGCATACTACATGCCAAGGCTTTTGCCAGTAACACTTCTGATTCTTACACGAAGTACTGGTAAAAAGGATCAGATATATGCCATAGCAATATGTATATGCATATAGCATCAGATACTCTATCTCTGATATTTTCTAGTGCAGGTACAACATTAGGAAAATAGTTTTAACCCAGGACCCAAAGTCCTGTGGGGGCTAACGAAAAAGGTTTAAGCAATTCTGTAACTAACTTGTTCAAATGACTAAAATGCAAAACAAATGCCAAATGCTCAATTTCTCTTAACAGCATAATGTGAACCTATCACTATACACATATAAATATTAAAATAACATCTTCTAAATCAATAAGCATAGATTGCTTCTTAACCACCCTCTGAAAAATGAATGCATGTCCAAGAGAAGGAGATAGACAGAAGCAGAGTCTATAGTCACTTTATATTTTATTAATAATCCAGTCAGCTTAATCATTCAAGACACGATAATAGTTGGTCTTCCTGGCATATTAGTCTTCTAGGAAAGAAGCAAGTATTAGTACTTCTGGTGATTACACTAAGCAGCTACTGACTAGTCATGTTTTGTAGGAATGCTGTTTTGTCAAAGGGTGAGTGGGTGCTCTGAGATTCTCAAAAAGAATTGCTTGAGACAGGTGAAAGTGTAATAAATAAGAAAAACATACATATCCCACACACCCGTCATTCCCACACAATGTATGACATGTTCTCCTCTACTTTTGGTAACAGCCCAATCAGAATTTCTGAGTAAGGCGCTCCCTATGAACTTAGAAATCATAAAAGGTTAAATTGCTACAAAATCCCCTTTTATATTTTTAAAATATGTCTATTGGAATCAGTAAAGAATGAATAGGGAAATTTTGAACACACACAGCTCTGAATACTTCCAGAACTACTGTTCTAAGTTCTGTGCATATATACAAGAAACTTCATGTACACACTATTTGAATTAAGCACTCTGTGGACAAAATTGCTTTCTGACATGCATGGTTTATAACATGCCTATACAGAGTCACTTGGTTGTTTGAATCATCAAAACTGCTTCCTGAAGAAACAGATAATTCTGACTACTGTATGCATAATCCTATCTGGATAATTCCACTATTACATCTAAGTCATAATACACAAATGATGTAGATGTCCATACATCATCACACAAAGAATCAAAACTTACTGGGGGAGGTTCCATGTTGTTGTAGCTGATGGGAACTGCAGCTAGTTTGTTTTACTGTCTAGAAACACACGAGACCACATAGCAATATTTTGACTAATCCTTTAGTCATTCATGTATGCACAAAAATTCGATTTCCATTGCAGATAAGGGACAGGCACATAAGATCTTTGCACCTTTTACACGCCAAAATCTCTCAACCATTTAATGCAAAGAAGGAGAGTGCGGAAATGCTGTGGGTAGTACGGTACGACCAGCTAGCTGGTATGCAACTGTCAGCTGCCCAGCTTATCATGCAGGAAGGCATCTGCACTCAAGTCTGTCTGTAGGTAAGCTGAAACCAGCCATAAATCAAGATTCCATACCGTAGTCCTACAACTTCTCCTCGCAGATCACAACAGTGACACACAGGCTTTATTAGGTTGCTCAGGATTTCAGTTCCCCAAAACAAAGCAAATTCAAAGGTTAGCGTGGAACCTGAACTCCTGTCTTCCTGACATTTCTGTTAAGAGTAAAAAAAACAATTACCCGTTACTACACATTGATGGTCACTTTCAGGACGCGCACTGGGTCTGCCCTTTGCAGCTCTGGCAACACAGCAGTGCTGATTCAACAGGAACAACATGAAATCAAAACTTTATTTCTGTGAAACCAATGAAATTGGTTGTATTTTTCAATGACAGGATCCCAAATGTTAACCTATTCAACACTTTGCTCACAGACTTAAGAGAAATCTTTACTTTGCGAGAAGTGTCTGTCTTTTTTCCTGCCAGAACAAAATGTTCAAATGAAAACATCCTTACTAGCTTAGCAGAAATTTTGATAACAGAAGGTCCATGGTAGCTAAACCAGGACTGAAAACCTGCTTCACTAGGAGGGGGTGCAATTTCAATACTGCAGCAAATACAAAGGTTTGGGTGGTTTTCACTTTGTTACCGTAAATCTATTTCAATGGAATTTAGAATAGAAGCTGTTTTAAAGATGCTTCTCACTTTCCAGAAATCCAGTCAAATTTCATACTTTCCATCAAATCTGTCACATTGGGAGGTGAACTGTAGGTACCACATTGGATTGCTTTAGTCATATCATGTTATGGCTCATTTTGATATGACAACACATGACAAATGAAACTAACAGCATATGACATGCCAGATCACCTCTATGCTGTTGCATTTCAGAGATTTTTATTTTAGTTTTCACTCCTACAGAGTACATGGGATCGTGATTCATTCCTAGGCTTGCAGGTTGGAAAGGCATCAGAAGCTCTCTGGTTGAACTGCCGGCTCAGAAGAGGGTGAACTAAAGGGTCAGACAAGGCTGCTCAGGGCTTTGTGCAGTCAGATCCTGGAAAGTTCCAGGGACAAAGACTGCAGCCTACTCCAGTGCTTGACTGTTTACTGTGTGGAAAAGGGGTTTCTATATATCCAGCCTGAACCTTGCATTTCAATTTATGCTCTTGTCTCCCATCCTTCCACCATGCACTGCTGTGAGGAGCCTGGCTCCATCTTGTTGATGACCTCCTTGTAGATACTGGACAATTGGTATGATGTGTTTCCTCTCTCCCCAAAATCTTCTCTTCACCAGGCTGAACAAAACAGATTCCCTCAACCTCTCCTGGCTCCCTAGAGCTTTGCAGTGATTCCTGGTAAGCTTGAGCTCTCCCCTGACAGTATCACTCACGCCCACATAGACACAGAGCAGAGTTAACAGTCTGAGGTCTCTGCAAGCCTCAGAAGTCTCTCTGCAGAGTTCTAGATGCAAGACCCTGGCCAGCAAAATACCTCTCAAGATGGCATGGCCAGGTCTGCAGAGGAAGTTATGGCCCCTGCAGACCAAGTCTCTCTCCCACACAACCATCTGCAACATCCTGGTGTCGGTGCATGGTTCAGACTTGGGCAGCCCTAATGCTTCCCCAGACCTGCCTTTCTCCCCCTCACAGGTAACCACTCTCATGGGCCACCAAGCCTACCATGCAGTCACAGGTTCATGGGCAGACGAACAGCTGCCTCACCACTACAAAAAATCATCGGCCTCCAGCCTTCCACATACCGGGACCCACCACATGCCCACACACTGACCACAGCCTCTTAATGGCCCTCCATCTATGCAGGTCAGCCTCTCGTCCCCACAGGGCCTCCATGAAAATCCCCATCTCCTTGGCCAGCTGCTCCTCGCCTGAGCACTTCCATGGGCAGGCTGCCTGCCACCCTTCATCCCTGCCACCCGCGTCTTCCCCATAATGGCAGCCAGAAGTCTTGACTGAACTGGTTCTGTGTTTCAGCCTGGAGGTTTGAAAACTGCTTTTCATTACCTAGAAAATGACAGTAAGTAAAAGAAACTTGTAAAAATGACAGTTGTAACTAATGCAAATACAAATTCTTCCTTGGCTTGGGCCAAAGAGAGTCTAGTGAGCAAAGTGATGTCGGGAAGAAGAATCTCTAAAGCTAGTGTTTGGCTCATCCATCACTTTTCCTCCATGTTCCTAGGCGTCCTGTGAATTTTGGAAACTGAGGGAAAATTAATACTGTCAGTACTGTCAGTAAGATCCTTTAGATGCAAGAGGAATGAGGAGGGGTAGCAAACCATAGACTCCTGGCAGGACAGTCTTTTAGCAAAGTACAGATACGTGACTCATTTTGTCAGGAAGAACAAGGCCCTCAAAATCACCGTTTTTACTACGTCCCTTTTAAAGCATGCAGCAAATTACAAAGTATTTCAGCAGCCTGAAAAGTCCACACCTTTGTGTAAAACTAAAATATTAGTTATTACAAGGCACTTAAAATCTTCTCACAGAATCAGAATAGTGTTATAATGTTAATAACTTAGATTCATAACTTTTCTTTTTTGCCATTGTATCTCCATCAGATTTCCCCCAAGTATATATATTATTTTAGAATATTGGGATTGTTTTAAACCCAACATACCACTTGTAGATTTTGTTTACCCTCCTGAGCTTCCCTTCTTCTGCTCACACTTGTGCTTTTACTGACCTGAACAGTTTGAAAAAGCATTTTCACTTTACAAATATAACATTAAATACTGGTGACTATGAAAACCAGTGTTGAAAATGCTACAGATATTAACACAGTATTTCACTTATCACTGTTTCTATTCAATTCAACAGGAAAAGTTCCAGCCTATTTCAGTGAGACCAGAATTAAAGCTGAGATTCTGAAAGTCCCGTAGTGCTGCTTAGAAAAAAGCTTAGGGTTCTGTGGACTTCATTTTCAGTTCTGGAAGAGCAAAAGTGTGGTCGTAGGGTTAACACTGTAAATGTTAGTCTCCTATAAAATGTTTCTTCTTTATTTTTTTAAAATAAATATTGTGCTTATGATATGCAAAGGAATCAGCAGCTGTGTCTACCTTAGTGGGTAACATAGACCAATAGGAAGACATCGATAAAGCTAAACAGCTGAGGTCTGTACTTCGCACAGCCGAGCCGTTTTATTTTGGACATCATGCAATGAATGACATGCCCAGTTGTAGCTGGAGCACATTATACAGGCTCCCAGGTCGTATCTTCCGGTTTAATTTTATCCCAAAGAGGTTCATTGCATGTGGTCCAAGATTGCTGTGAGATGTGAGCCAAGGCTCAGTAGGCGGAACGAGCAGGGGATGTGTTTCAACAGCACACTCCTGATCCAAGCCCAGACATCAATACCAAGCTTCCCAGGTGTGCCCTCATTATCATTATTTCAGTGGCAAGTGATTAACTAATTTCATTATGTTGTTTGTGAGTAATTTGGACCTAGGGGAGGTAACAGACTCCTAGTGTCAACATATAGAGTAATAACACTAAACAGTGCTATTGCTTTTCAGGGCACTTGTAAAACAGAATGGATTTTATAGATCTGAAGCATCTGAATTTTCTCTCCCACAATGGTATCAAGTATCATCAATAAATTACTTATGGGGAAAAAGACCCAAAATAAGTTACTGGAATAAAGAAAAAAAATGTGATTTTTGTATTTGAATCCCCTTTTTTAGTTGCTTATTTACAATTAGAATTTTCTGGTGTTTTTGTTTTTGTTTTTTAATATGGTCTGTCTACTTAAGCACTTGGAAAATGCACATTCTTTAGTTATTAGTTTTAGGTTCCTACTACACCTGAAAACATACAAATATGTGTGTAGTTTCATTACTCTTATACTGACATCCTGTTTTGTCTTTTTTAAGTTAACAGATGTACACATGGGAGGAGGCACAGAAAATACATGTTATCAATAAAATAAATATTCCAAGACAGCTTTGCATTGTATTCAATAAATACATATGACTGTGAACACTAGTAATGAGTAAAAGAAAAATAATGGATTAAACTTCTAGATTTGCAACCTACGTATTTGAAAAAACAAAGAATTGTTTAAATGGAGGTTGAAAACTGGAAGTAGCTATGACCCAAGCTCAACTGGGCTGTGTGAAAGAAGCTAAAATAAAGTGCTTGTCCAATTAAGTAAAAAAAGAATAAGACACAAAGAACTGGGGCATCTTTTCAGTAAAGACAGCCTGGAGCCTGAAGCTAATTGAGGTTTATGACTTGAATCTAAATGAACACTATGCATCAGTTTTCCATGAGGATTATGGTGTCCAGCTAGGTGTCAAAGGTGTGAGGGCAAGTAGTTTAAGAATACTGAAACTGAAATTACATCAACAATAAGATCAAAACACAGAGGATTTTACATCTTCTGACTACAACACATAATCTCCATCCCAGGACACTAAAAGAACCAAGTATAATTTTAAATCACATATTAAGACTATTAATGTATCTATCAAATCAGGAACTAGGCACAGAATTAATGAACAGCAAACATGGTAATAATAGTTGAAAAAAGGAAATGTTATCGAGGCAGCTGTGTGTCTCATAATGTGACCTTAGTAACAGGCAAGTCTCAGGTACATTGTGTGCAGAAACATTAATTATAGATATAGAAGTAAATACAAAAAAGGATTAAATATCACACTGATTTTTCATTGCTAGATTATGACAGACTAATCGGGTATCTTGTTTGATAAACCAATCTGCTAAACTAAGAAAGTGCACATCTATTCTAACCCTTCTTAAGTGCTTGTTGCGATATATAGAGTAAGTTGGTTTAATTTCAGCATTCTGGTAACTATAATTTTTCTTAGTGCCCTTATATATTTCATCTGTATTTGAATAAAATATACAACTTTGCTTTCCAGACATATGTTGCTTGATGAATTATCAAAGTCTGCTGGCTTCTCAATGACAGCAATGTTCTATCAAAGAGTATACTGTGATCGTAAGGATTAGACAAACTTCACAGGTGGATTTTAGTCACTATAGGTGCAGATAAAATTTGAATCTATTACTATATCAGGAGAAGATCCCAAAGACAACCGATAAATGCAACCTGAATCATGATGATATTGCATGCTTTATGAGATATTGGGCTAGAACCGAAGTGTATTTATAAAGCTGAAATATTTTCCACGTTCATTTAACTAACAGGAAACTGACTACTGATGATATAAAACCTTATGTCTCCATAAAAGAGAACAAATTTACATCTTCTGTTACTTTTATACTTTTCCTCCATGCTGTAGCTGCACCGAAATAGAGCCAGGATTAGAGAAACACAAGAGTAACCATTCTCTGAAAGTGTGGGAGATTTGAAGAGGTCATGGCTGAAGTAGGCTGCTGTGATCATTGACACTGAATTTGCAGAAAAGGCAAGGTAGCAGTAGCATGATAAGAAAAAAAGAATTAATATGGAAGAAGGAAAAGATGAGCGCTCAGAAAGAATTAATTGTAAGTAGAGACATCGGACAATTTCCTCTGGTTTGTGCTATAAAATTAAGACAAACATCAGTAGTACCTCAGGTTACTTTGCGCAGGACTGCATTAATTTCCTCAGTCATCCGGATCCTGGTTTGGGACACTGTAAAATATACCATTTGAAATGCAGTCTCAGCTCTACAAAAAGTATGAAAACCTACTTATATTTTGAATATAAGATGTTTAAAAGACTAAGTATGATATTTTTTCCAGGGAAAATTTCACATCAAACCATTTTTCAAGCAGCAGCTTCCTTGTAAAGGTCTCTCTTTGACTTTCTCTCACTATAACATATGTTGGAGAAGTGTATGCGGAGTGTAGCAAATATGTAAAAAAATGTAAAAGCTTAATCATCTAAATTTGTATATGCTTTTTCCTGTAATATGCCTGAAATTTAAACAGTTGCCTATCTATCACCCATATTTATAAAAATGAATTCAGGAGAGTTCTGTAGCCCACCTACTATCATTCTAGTCCCAAAATCATTCAGCTGAAAACAAGCTTAGATTATTTCCTAGACTGCAGTATTTGGCAAGTAGCAACTACCTCTGAGAAATTGCATTTTGTTGATGTATTGTAGCAATACATCACCAGAGCAAATCTATTCAAGTATCATTCTGGAGACAGCTATGGCCTTTTTCTTACTGCTATTTAACATTCTCATTTTTTCATAAGAGAGGTAGATGGAAAAACACAGAAAGCACATTGGTCTAGTCACAAAAGAGTAACCCCTTCCAGACCTTTTTGGCTTTTTTTTTTTTTTTTTATTTTCAGTAAAATTGTGCTTCATATAGCAAAATATGCAGTATAGTAACGAGAGCAAGTGGGGACTGAAGAAGACATAAAAATTAGAATCATAGCCAACAATTGAGCGATATTTGGGGGATGCGTGCAGCGGGAAACAAACATACAAAAGGTTTTGTGGAATAACTTGTATACAATCACAGAATCATTTAGGTTGGAAAAGACCTTTAAGACCATCAAGTCTAACTGTAAATCTAACACTGCCACTTCCACCGCTAAACCATGTCCCTAAGCATCACGTCTACACATCTTTTAAATACCTCCAGGGATGATGATAATTCTACATTAGTAGTTAAAAGGACTGTGGTAGAGCTGAGAATTTTAAATTTTTCTGGTCAATGATTTTTCTCTAATTTTCTTAGTTTATGCTAAATATCGTCTACAGAAGAGGATTGGCTCCTAAGTGAGAGAAGTATATTTTACTTGAAAAGGCAATAGGAGAAGTTGTAAAATGTAGGGAAATATTTTTTTCTTCTTGATGACCCTCACTTTATCAAAGACGACAGTGTAATAAAAAAAAAAAAATCACAGTTCTTATTCAAGTCACTTAACCATATTTACTGTCTCATCTCAAGACCAACACACACTATATGTTGTACATTTTTACCAACAGTTAGTCCCAGGTATCCTCCCCTTCCAAAATTCATTATTTCAGTCGACTTTGCTGAGACAGGCAAAGGGCAGGAACAGGAATAGCCGCGCACAATCATTTTATTCACTACATAATATAATGCAGAAGAGGAACAATCAATTCCTTCCTAGAAACTAACCTTGTTGGTCCAGAACAGCATCATCAAAATTGTGACTGTCTAAGGCACAGCTCTGGTAAGATCTTAAGGCGTCATGGCCCTGCCTGTTTTCAGACCTTCTGGCAAAATATCACAATCCTAAAAGCTTAGGAAAAAAGTACGCAAGATTTTTTGTCTCTTCTTTTGGAACACTTTAATCATGGATTAAGTTGCCATTAGCAGTTAGTCTCCAAAAATGCTTTACACCTGCTAAAAATGTGTACCATTTATGAAATGCCAAAGCCACTGGCTAAAAAAATATTAGAGCCTTGTGGGGAAAATACATTTTCCAGATCATTATTCCTGAGGACTTCCAAAAATTTATCACTCAAGTCAGGAAAAAAATACACTCTATAAGCCTCCTGCACAAATATAAACTGCTATAGATAGGACACATATATATAGTAAGTGGACTCCGCTACTCTTTCAGTAAAGACACAGTGCTTTTCACCTCAATAAATCTTCTTAAGTAGCAAGGAGATATAACAGATAGAGTTATTCTGCCAGACAAAAAAATGGCATGAGGACTGAAAATCTATGTATTCTGCAATTTATGATCTGCTGCCTAGCAGCAGCCAGGATGCTTCAGGAAGGTATTTCTGCCTCAAGGTACTTTATAACTTTAGAAAGATTCCTTGAACTTCATAAAAAGTTTGAGTGTCTGCCCCTCAGAGAGCAGTATACTCTTTTGGATATTTGCATGTTCTCATACTTTGGGTTTTCCTTCTCTTGTTTAACAGCTATTTAGCATAAGATTCATAGAAAACTGCTTATATGTATTTTTTTTGCTGGGATTTCACAGCAAATGGAGAAGGAAAATAAGCCCTGGCTATGTTATTTAAATTGGCTCTTTTTTTTTGCCATCTTCTTGGTGACTTTTTCAAAGTTTGCGTGGGATCATGTGAGATACAGAAAAAAAGCAACATGATTCATCATGGAAAGCAGAAGAGAGCCCATCCTGCATAGACAAAGAACATGTTAGACTTCATTTTTCAACAAGTACTTCACACATATCTTTTCTAATAAATGTTTCTTAAACCAACTATCCTAATTCTTCCTCACTCTAAACACAAACTAACAAGGTGCTCCCACGATATATAGGTTTTAGTACTTGGTATGTTCAAGGAGAATGTAGCAATGACATTTTTACATTTACTGAGGTGCCTATAATAACTGTAACTTTCCCGAAAGGATCAGCTGACAGTAAGTCAGAAAAAAGACGAAAACCGCTCTGTCTCCTATCTCAAGCAGAACAGAAGGGTAGGAGGAAGTCATTAACTTCAAAATGATCACCTTTAAAGCTGTGTGTTATCTAGTATATAGCAGAAGGCACTTGAAAAATATCAGGACAGTATTTCAAAAGAAGGTAAAAACGCGAAGTGATGAGCTTTTACTGACAAGGAACTGACCAAAGTCATGACCTTGTCCCACAGGAATCACAGGAGCTCTTACAGGCACACATCTGTGTAAACCAAGAAAACATGCACAAGGCTACCCTTCTGCGCAAAGCAGATGTTAACCCTGACAACCCCAGCTTAAGTTTCTCCTTCAGATTAGTTTCTCACAGGATGCACATACATACATGCGTACATAGACTCACACGCATAAGAGCCATTTCACAAGAAACTGTCCTCATAGTCTTAAATCTCTACCCTAAACTTAAGGGAGTTTTGCATCTCTGCAACAGATGAAAGGAGAAAGAGAAGCAGTTCTCCATTTCAGAGCACAAAATATCACCAGAGAAAGAAGAAGAACGTAATATGACAGTTTAATTTTGCTGCATGAGTGTGAAAATAGTGTGAGAGAGAACTGACTCATGTATTTTTTGCAAAACGCCATCTTGTAAAAATTCAAGCAGTGACACAGACTTGCAGACCTGATCTGCAGAAGTACTCTCATGGACCTTTGTTGGGTTCGAGCTGGAAAGACACAAGATACTTGAAAGGTTGGTTGTGTGTGAAGGAACCTGTGCACTCTGCAAGGTGCTCACTGTCTTGGGCCAAAAAGGATTACACACCTACAGAAGAGAAGGCAGGCTGTGATCAAGACTAGACCTTGTGAGACAAAATGCTAACACCAGAAAATAATATTTTCCTTACAATTCCATTTAAACTTAGTTGTACTTCTCTTGTTAGTTCATGACCTACCCTCACACTAAAGAAACCGAAGGGGTTTTGGTACATCCCGTAGAATCTTTTATGTCTGCTCTCCCTTGTTCTTAGGTAGCTGGACCCTGAGCTAGTGGAAAGCTGGGCATGCCCACTGCTTTGATTCCTCTGAAATGACATTCTTATCTCTCTTGAGAAAGAGTATGAAGGCATAACAACAAGTTTTCAAACTCTCACAGATGTTTTGTGTGTCTAAAAATTCCATCTTAGGACACATCTGAAGAGAGCTGGCACAAATTCTTGCAGCTCTACGATTCCCACCATAATAGAAAGTTTAAGCATAAAAGAAAATTAATTCAGTGTTTCATAAATTTTGCAAAGTATATTTTGCAACTTTTTGTAAATAAAGCAAACACACAAACAAGCCTAGAAGTGTATTTCAGCATAAGAAGTGTTTACCAAAATTGTTTTACTGGAACCAACAATTTCTGTTGCAGTTCAGGGGAGTTATAATTTTGGTATCTTGTCTCCCTGTTCTCTTTCCAGGTTAGATTCATTGGCTTGATTTTAGCTTAGTAGGAGGGATGACTACTAAGAAACCTAATTGGCATGCTTATAATACTGTGCAGTTACTTTGTGTAATGTTTTTGCCTCTATAAATTGGTGCTAGAGGGTATGTAGAAAAACACAGGGGATTCAGAGCATTTTGGACCTGATCTATCTTGATGTCAGTTGCTAGGACATATGGCATTCCCAAGATTCTGCATGTGTGCCATATATCCCTTGGGATATATGACATTCCTAAGATTCTGTACATCTAATGTATGACATTTGGCTATTCCTACAGCTGAAACGGGCAGAAAGAGGCTGTCTCCATCAGAGGACAACGTATTGAAATTCTGTTCTGACATTCCACTCAACATTTGCTTTACTATTAAATTTAAGACAAATCAGCAGTCTTAGGATTGTCTCTCTACCTCTTTACATCCTAACCAGTCTTTTCTTACGTGTGCAGCATGTCAGGACAAGAGTAACCATAACAGGCTACCTGGTGGGAATGAGAGCAAACGCGGAGCATGCTCTGTAGCTCATGCCAGCAAGTGGATGTGGAACTCATCCAGGCACGTTCCTCCATAAGCGCAAACTGCTTTCCTGATCAGCTCATCTCACATGCAAAGACGTAACGAGCCAAGATATCCCACACTGTTGGCACAGGCAGACTTAATGATCTCTTCCCATGTATGCATTTGGCGGTAGTCATGGTTTGAAAGTGGGCATTATCATTTTCCACGGCCTGTTTAACAGAGGTTTGCTACCGCTTCATATGGATAAAGGACATTTGTAAGTAAATGGACATAGCAAAGAAGAAAAATAGGAGCAGATGATAAAACTGTTTGAGCATATGCTCCAAGAATGCAGCAACCTTTTAGTCTCTGCAAACATATAAAATGAGTCAGAAAGTCTAGATTAGGGTGGGTTTTTTTAAATAGATGGAAAGAAAATGTTGCTACAACAAATATTTAGCAAACTGCTGCAATGTACTTAAAATTCTATGAATGCTCAGTTTTAACGCACACAAAGAATGCCTGCAATCAGTTGGATAGAGGCCTAATCAATTCCAAAACATTAAAGATATTTTTTTCATTTTCATTTTCAGCTATAAATTCCTCTGCATATGCATATGGGCTCTGTGAAACAAGGCTGTGCAGTCTCTCTCGTGCACAACGTTCTTCAAACATGGTGTTAATCAGAAGTAGATTTGCATCAGTTGTGAGCCTTTGTTCTCAGCACTTTCAACTCCATTAAAATGAAAAATGACATGAGTATGTACAATTCCTGACACTGATAATGTTTTACAGTTATCACACATCAAAATAGATGCCAGCCACAATTGTGTAGAACTACTGAATTATTTTCTAGATAAGGCAGAGTGACAGCTAATATAAATAACTCATTATTTACATATCTGTCCAACATTGTGATTTTGATTCAGCAAGTTAAAATTCCATTACAGATAGGTTTTTTCCCCCACAGTGCACTACTCTAGTATTTTACCAGAACAATAGATTTCATACTTCAAAGGAATTAATAGTAAAAAGCTTCATACACTGAAATGGAAATGACTATTTAAACGGAGTGGATCAGGTCGGCAACATCACAGTGCTGGTAAAAACTGCCCCATATTTCAGCAACATTTTCTACTGAAGAACGGAGAACACATACAGGGAAAAAGAGGAGAAGCAGCAGTGTAGTTAATGGTAGAGAACTGTAGGGCATGAGGAATAAAAAGAGTTGGCTAAGAAAAAAAAGAGGCAGATGGAAGCTAAGAGACAGAAGCTTGATGAAAAATTTCGATGAGCAATAAGGACCCGATACAAAACAACAGAGAATGAAAAAACAGAGTGAGGAAGAGAGCAAGAAGGTAGTCCAGAGAAAGGGGAATGAGGAAAGTGAGAGGCAACAGAAAAGAGCGACTGGAAAATTAGTGGAGTGGAGGGGGGTTGTTGGTGTCAGGAAGGCATGGAAAGATTGGAGTAAAAAAGAAACAAGAAGGAATGACAGGAGTGAGAAGGGAAAATAGGCTATGAGCATGAAGGAGAGAGGAGCAAGAATTGAGATGGGTACAGAAGACAGGATAGGTCTACAGAGACTGTAATGGTAGTAGACATCTAAGGGAGAAGTCAAGGAAAAGAAAGAGAGGAAGGTGTGTGGAGGGGACTACTAAAAAAGACAGTGGTAACAGACGTCAGGATGGTCCTAAGCTTGATTTCAGATTTTGCTTTAGATTTCTGCATCTTCTCTGTTGCTTTCTTTTTTACTTTCTATTGTCTCCTTTTCCCAGTCCAGCAATGATAGATTCAGACTCACCCAATGTGTTTGTATCTGAATGGATATAAGGTACTTCACATGACAGCTAGCAGGAGGGCTACTTCTAGCAAATGCACACTGACTGATTCCTTTCTCTAACAGCGTGCCAAGATTTAGATACTTCAAGTTTTGTAAGCACAGACTGTTCTCTGCATTCAAAAGGAAAGAAAAGAGTCAAAGCAGATTCTACTCTGCTCACCAAATCATGCTTCTGTTAAACACTCTGTTAATATCTCCTGAGGTTGTTCAGGTGACATGTTCAGCATTCAAACCAAACCCACCTTCTGTGAATTTTACACCACCAGAAATCACCACCACGAAGCTGCACATACAAAACCTGTATACGCCAAATTTGGAGGCTTCTTAGGAAAATTACAGTCAAAATGAAGGAATAAGACACCTCCAAATGAATGACCACATCTTCATGTATTAAATGTGGTAAGAGCATTAAGATACTTTGTGTTCCTGGTGGTGGAACTGTGGGTTGTCAAAACAAGTAGTTACAATTGTACAGGCCAAACCATAAGTTTATCCATTTCTCAATACAGCCAATGCATTCTCTTCACTTTTAATTAAAATTTTGTCCCTGAAATTTACCTAGTGTATTCTTGATAGGATTTGTAATAAATCATGTCTTTTGATTTGTATTCTAAGATATGCCTGGTGCAGTTATAATCTCTAATTGCTCTGACATTATAGTTTACATTATAGGACACACAGCTATGGTGTTTTCAGCATGATACAATCCATTTAATACATTGTAATAGTTTGTAAGTGGTCTTTTATTATTAATTAACTAAGAAGCTTAATGTGAAAATGAGCTACACGCTGACATAAGAGCAGCCCACTCAGGGTGACCTTTTGGGTAATCCTGTCTTGCAACATTGGTTTGCTTCACAATGCACCCCCCATCTTTGTAGGCACCATCTTTGCCAGCCACATTGAACAACATTTATTTATTGTCCTTGACTCCTCTGTTGGAGTGCTTGGGTTCATTTGGCCTTTACTGGTCTGTCTTCTAGCTGCACGTTTTCAAGCATACTGCTGAAGCACGTGTTCAACTTAATGCAATTAAGTAATAAGCATTTTGGCTGCATAGGCATGCAGAGAAAGAGCTTTGCTGGATAGGATTGACCCATGCGTACATGTAGAATTAAGCTCCTCATGGAATCAAAGCTTCGCCTTTATTGTGAAATGTTTTTTATGGATTTTGATGACAATTTTTTACAAGATATATTAAATATAACAGGTAGACTTGCTTGTGTTACATGTGACAAGAATATTATATCCTATTTCATACTTAATATAGTGAAAGCATATTGCTGTTTTAACTTTAGGGCTGAAGACTTCTAGTTTGATACAATAATAAACTAAAAACACTGGACAGCCACTCTTCAAATTCGGTTCAGTTTTGATTAATTTCTATAGAAAGGAGGGTTAATGAACTCCACAAACATGATAAACTCGTATTATCAAAAGAAACATAGCACTCAGAAGTGAGGACAACTCAGAAATAAATTTGTCAGTGTAGCCCTAATTCGTATTTAAGTGCCAACATTTCTAGAAAGGCTTTAATTCAGTGAACACGTTGGGGTATTTTCCACATAGTTCCTGGTCCAGTAAGTACTATTCTCAACTGTCATAGGCTATGATGTGTCTAAAGACAAAGTTATTTACATTAATGAAATGTGTTTTCTCATCTGTGGGAGCTGGTAAAGATCTTTGTTCTCCTAACCCTCTTACTCAGACAGCATGAGTCAACAGATCAAAAGAAAACTAGGAAGTAAGTATTAGGGGTGTTCAGGACATTTAGAATGCATCAGCAAATGTGAATCTGTTTGAAAAACACTCTAAAAGTCTGCTTCACAGATTGTTATGTGGTTATCTATCAATCAGAAGAATGTAGTGACAACTACACACAGTTAACTTGGTCTCTCAGGAGACCTGCGTTGAGCTCTCTTCTCAATCCAGGTTTTAAATAGGCCAAAATACACAAGTAAAACAATCATTTTAACTGAGTACTATCTCCATCCAGATATTCTCTTTTGCTTATACCCTTTCCAAGGTTACATACCAATATAATACCAAGCAAACATTTTCCTCAGAAATTACAGTGTACATTCAGTATAATTAACATTGATTGCAATGACAAACAGCAATTAGTTTTCCAAAGAAATTCACAAACTGTTCAAAAAATGACTTTTTCTACCATGTAAATTTTTGGGAACACTTGTTTTTCTACTCTTCCATTTTAAAAACAGAAATTTTGTTTCAAATGTTAAACATACTTGCATAAACTCCTCAGACTGAGGATAAATTAACCCAAATCATTCAGAAAGCTAGTTAAATAGAAGTGGTTACTCAGAATTCAACTGCTTGTCATGGTGCAGAGACCTGCAGAATTCCCAGCTGCACAAATGTGTGTATAAATCAATTTCAGACTAATTAAAAAGCTCTGCTATTTTAGCCAATATTTGGTTTTGGGGTAAGTTTCTGGCAGGTATTTGTAAGGAAAATTTTAACTGATGTTTTACTGCTCTGTTGTTAGTTTCGGCTTTTGCATGGTAGGGATTATCTTGCAAGAAACGCTGCATATAAAAACTCACTTTATTATTTGCCTTATCTAGGTGATCTCACAGCAATCTATGGACCACGTACCTCACTGTTCAGTCATTCATAAGCTTTTGATACTTAACAACAACAAGATAGGAGACTTAATTTGCCCAGTGTAATTCTTACTTGACAGCTAATGAGTCTGTCTCTCCATTTCAGGCTCAGAAATACACTGCTACAGTGAAACAAGGTCCTCAGCTCCCCCAGGAAAGGAAGCAGTATGCAAAGCCAGGCTGCAGTGCCAGTAGTTACACAGCCTGGTGCTGCACAGACGACTTCTTTCAGAAGGATTCGCCAAAGCGCTAACACAAGCACGTCTTCCCCAGATGTATTAGATGACAGCCTTTCAACCCTAAAGCACTAGAATTTTCTACATGAAAAAAGTGAAAGCACCACTCTTACTATCTCTTAAATTGGACAACATGCTTGGAAAGCAGTGTACAGCGAGCGCCTCCAGCATACCCATAGCTGTCTACATTCCTTCCTTCAGGAAGCCTAGTAGGGGATAATGGCTAGCACTGTTCATAGTTTTCAAGAATAACATAAAAGCATTTTTTTATATTATGTTGTTCTGTGTCCGTCAACATGAGGTAAGATTTGTTCTGTCTTAGTGGCCATGGTCAGCCCGAAGCAGGGTTGACACAGTATTTGCAAAAGATTGTGAGACTGGAGGATGAAGAGACGGAGCACAGGCCACATTCCTAAAGCTTACATCAGGACCTTTGAACTACAAAGTGCTGTGGCCTTTTTCCAGGGCTATGTCTCAGTCCAATGAGGAACATCATTAGGACTTTGAGTGAATAATTGTCATGATTTTTTTCTATAATATGTTTCAAATTCAAGCTACTGTTATGAATGTCTCTGTTCAGCTAGCTCTGTGAATCCGAAGGCTGAGCTCCAGAACCCCAGAATTTTAATGTGAAGATTAGATTATCCAGAAAACCAGCAATGACTATTGTCTAAGTGTTTGCTATCCAAGTTATCAAAAAGTAGATTCACAGTGAGATTGTAATATCCCCTCTGGATCAATTGTGTAACACAGTCCGACCAGCTTTAAGATTCCTTTTCCTTATCAGAGTCTTAAAAGACCTTCTGGCACAGAGTTTGAGATGGATGAAAGCTGGATAAAAGAGATGGACTTATACAGAAGTCCAGATCAGAGACTGAATCTTGAAAAGAATGTGCAGCAGCTCCAAATCCCATTATTGATTGATCAAATGAGCATATTTAAATTGTAGCAGAACTAAATTGTAGCTGGTCTTCATTAAGACAATGCATACATCAGCTTTTGTTACTTAACCCTCTTTCATGTTTAAAAGATCAATAAATAATCTGTTGCTTTGAAAACACTACCCAGAATCCCTGCCATTTCAAAGTTGTTATGAGTCGCTGAATAAAGCCCACAGTGGCAACCCAAACAGGTTTAACTGCCGAGTTAGTCCCATAAAAAAGTCACTGGGCTCCGTAGCTTGATCAGTCCGAGTGCCCAGTATGGGCAATCATCCATTTCTGTTTCAGTACACTGGCTCTGGAAAGGATGCTACAGAAGAGAACAGGAAGAGGGCAGAGGAGGCACTCTAATCCTTCTATAGAAGTCCCTGAATGTGGCTTCTGGGTGATATGAACAGCTGAAGTTACTAAATGAGCATTTTGTCCAGTTACTTTCTATTTTGTCTCTTAATTGGTGCACGCACGATATATCCAACTTTAACTTAATACTTGATCTGTAGAACATTCTGGTGATCTATTGATGGGACTGGCTGTAGTATTAGTTATCATGTAATCATTAATTAACCTTCTGTAAGAAAATTACCTTTTTAAAGGGACTCATTTTGCATGCTGTATTTCAACTCTGCATGTGATGGATTACAAGGAACAAAAAAATGAGAGTCAAAATACTAGAATGTTTAAGAAATTCACTTCTCTTCTGCAATCCCCTCAAAAGTTCTAGTTACACTGAAAAACAATTAAACTTCAGGGACTTCATTCTCTAGGAGATTTTTCCATTACTTTTCACCATTTTATTTTACCTGAGATACTAAGCCTCTCACCACATAGACATTCTTTGCAGTTTTGCAGTGCATTAGGAATTTTCTTCTTCTCTGAATGTATTTCACCACAAAATCACGAGCCTTCATATATGCTGCAGTTCCTAAGGAGCTTATGGAAGTCGCAGACCAGTGTAGCTACATAACACTGGCTGAGAGACGATGCCACCATCCACAGCATAGTTACCCACATCCCCTGTGGCTGCTTGTTTAGTTCAGTGGCAGTCTCCTTGCATCTCACAGGAGGATCGTGCGACAACCTCCTGCTCTGGTATTGTGCACTCAGAAGAGCAGACTATCATTTCTTTATTAGAGTAACAGAATCTGCCACAAATTACAAGCTGTGAGCACTATTATACTAGCATGACCAGGTAGAGTTGAATTCTTTTCAGCTCTGCAGGTTATGTATCACCATGCTGCTCTGTTCATACTTTTTTTTGAGAACAGTTTTGCCCAGAAATGCTCTGTGGGGTTTGGAAAATCTTTGTGTGATACAAATGTAAGATAGTACTAATATGGTATTGTAAGCCACATGTAGGTCTTACCCTTGATCCCATTGAAATCAATGGGATTTTGCCATGCCTTGACAGGACTAGAATGGAGGTCATAGTGAGTGGTAGAAAATGATTTAAAATGTTTAAGGGTTATTTTACTCTGAAATCTCATGGCAAAGGACCATTTTTACTACAAAGAAGTTTGTATACATCATCTGCTGAAAGACCGAACTCTGACAGATCTGCCTTTCGGAAGCCTGTCTTGCAGAGGGCAAGGTAAACAAGGAAGGTTATTCACTTGGATAATAGAGGGCTGAGGGTCAGGAAGCTGAGGTTTCTGTGTCAGCCCTGGGGCACGTAGTAGGTCTTTGAATGTTCATGTTTGTCAACATCAAGAAAGATACCCAGACACACACTCTTTAGATACCCAATTTGTATCCACTGATGCGGCCATCTCAAGATGTTGTGGATCTAGGTCTTCAATCCAAGTCAAGTACTGAAGAATGAACTATTTAGGACAGGTTTTAAATATATTAGTAACTTAGACAGTGCCCTAGTACCATTGACTGTCCTGAATAAGGAAGAACCTAGCTTGCTGAATCAGAAACACCATTTCCCCACACACATGCTTTCTGTCTCCTCATTGTTAGTAAATTTGACAAGTGTTAAGGGAGGGGGCTCTTGCCTACCATTTCTGCAACAAATGAAATTGTGATCCAGTGTACATTTTCTTTTCACAGAGACAGTTACGAGTTCTAATCAGACCCAGTTTTCCTATCCAATAAATAAAGGAAGGAGCCCTGAGGAAGAAGTACATAATTACAAATAATTAAAGAGGAGAAGAAACTTTCATACCTAGTTCTGCATTTTGTAGCTTTCCAGTATTTGACTTTGCAGTCTTGATGTGTTCTTTAAACAAAGTTTGTCTGCAATCATCTATATTACAAAACACTATACTGAAAGTTCAGATTCTTTTTTGTATAATATTGGCACCTATACACTTTACTACTATATTTACAACTTTTAAAACCACTATGGAGATCTTTACTACTTGATCACATAGAACAACTAACAATTGTAGTAAAGTTTATGTTTTTACAGTAGTAGGCTGTTTACTATAAGCCAGTCATAAAAAGAAGATAAGAAACTAACTTTCCATATAGTAAAAATATTCTTTTGGAGCAGAGAAGTGATGACTCTGGAAATTCAGCTTACATTCAGGTTTTGGATGTGAATATTAAACACAGTAGTGAGCCTTTCTGCTATTTCTAACCAAACTTTGGCATTTCTGAACATCTTTTCCTTCTGCTGATTTCTTATTCGAGTCTCACTATCTCTCTTTCGTTTTCATCTGTGATTCACCATATTTAGCCCTTCCTATTCCTGCTTTCTAACCTAAGCATCTCATGCAGTAGAACAGCTCTTCCCTTCATAGCCCCAGCTATTTACAGCTACTCTTTTGCACTAACTCATTAAACTACTATATTTTTTGTCAGTGTGACCCTTCCTTTCCCACCTGCTTTTGCCTCTTCTCCGCTTCCGTCTTTTCTTCCTTCTGGCAGTATAATAAAAGGGCCTTCTCTCCAGCGAATCTTAAGGGGAGTAAAAGCAGAGAAGGCAGCTCCTTGTTCTCAATTTGGGTGCAAAATAGCATGGCGTGCTGCAGTAACCAGAAGAAACAACTTTGACAGAAATCTTTCTCAGCACCTGCATTCTTGCACAAGAGCTTGTTCGCTATGGACAAAGGTTCAAGTAATGTTAAACATGTCTTCAAAGAATAACTTAAAAAAAAAAGGTTAATTTTTTGACTAAAAGTTTATTTTTGAAAAACTGAACATTAGAAGGGAGAAGGTAAGTTACAGAATGCTCTCTTAAATGTCAGGCTTATGAAGTACAGCAGAACGGTGGTTTTACAAACAGATGCAAAGAAATAACCTTTCACCAAAACCGTGGACAGACAGATGGACGACAGATGGATTAAAATGCAAAAGAGTTCTCAAATCCATTCTCTACTTAAACCTTTGAAAGAAAGCAACAATGGCCAAACAGAAATAAAGAGACTTCCTAAATGGTTTAGGTTTTATTTCCAGTTTGAGCTCTATTTTTCAGATATACATTTCACTATTTACTAATAGAAGTACTCCATTTCACCTACAGCAAGAGTCTATCATCATTCCAAAATAAGAGAAACATGCCAGAATGTCTCTGAAATTAGAGCGTGTCTATTTAAGAAATGTTGTGCCTATTTTCATGACAAGAAATAAAACCTGTTTTGTCATTTTTTCCACAAACAGACTGCATTTGCCTGGACTGTAGTTCAAGCTTCTAAAATATCTTCAACAGCCCACATCTAAAGATCAGGGGAAAATGTGGATAGTGCAAAAAAAAACAGATCATATGACACTGTACTATTAAGTATCAGGAGTTTGTTTGTTTCTTACCTGGAGAGCCCATACAGAAAGTAAAATTCTTTCCCTCAAGGTGCCACATGCTGTCTAACTGCTTAAGACATGCTACAGGTAAGTCAAAACGTGATTTTGTAGCATGTTCACACTTCCAGCCAATCCCAAAACAGCTGTATTTAATAAACCCAGATTTCATAGTCTAACCAGTTTTGTTATCTCTAGAAGGATAAACAGGATTGCAGATCCACCACCATGTCCCCTCAGAATAAACAGAAAGAGGCACAAAAGAGTTTTCAGGCTGAAAACATCTCTCCCAGTTACATTTTCTGAAATGCTGTGGTAACACCAATAATTGAGCCAGATTAGTCCTGATTACATCAAGCTTTGAATGAAAATGGCTGTGCTATCACAGCTTTCACATTACTGTGACAGAGGACAGGGTCACCTGTGCTTGTCACCATCCACACCTCAGAGAAACTGGTTGACAGAATGGATCAGAAAAAAATAACACACCAAAAAAAGAAAAAAAAGGGGTTAAAATGTGATTTCTGCTTGCTCTTGAAGCAATGTACCCAGGTGCCCTTATTGGTAACAGCTGTAAAGGTATAGATTGTGTCCACCTGAGAAAATGTAGGCAATTCGCTGTGCTGTGTGACAGAAGGTGTTGAATGCTACTTAGGAACAAAAGGCCAGTGTCAGCCCTTTTCCCTCATGTTGCAAGGTCCAGAAGAGCTCATGCTTGCAGAAACAATATGCTTAAAAATGCTCAGAAATGGTCTTTGCACGTCAGACTCTGAATCCGCAAAATTGTGAGAATCTGAAAAAAAAAATGAGATACAAATTCCAGAAGTTAAATTCTTGTATAGTAAGCACTAATAAGTTGCACTAAAAAGGAACCCTTCAAAATTTAAATTCACTTTCCTGAGATATGCGTTGATTCAGCAGAGGGTAGGAAGAAAAGCAGGGAAGCCACAATGGCAGTCTTTGAGAAGTTACAGTGTCGGATGTTAAGCATTTGTAGTAAAATCTATGAATCAGTCAGGAGAGTCATTGGGACAGGTGTGTTTTGAAGATTTTCCTCTCACATACAGTAAAGCAGTTCCTTGTTTCAGTGAAATATGTACACATACACATAAACTTCCAGAAATATTTTAAGGAACTTCCCACTCCTTGAAAAAACTTTGGTAAACAGGGACTCTACCCTCTGCATCAGGTTTGTTGGGATTTTTTCTTATTTTCTATTTTTGTCTACTGGATCCTCACATGATTTCATATTCATATGGATTGATCAGGCATTATTTCCTCACTCTTCAAAAAAAATCCAAGTAAAGCAAAGACCCTGTCAAATGCAGCTATAACATGGAATTTTTCTTCTGACTGCATTTTCCTTCCCTACAAACAGGAAGATAGTCATTTGTCACAGAAGAATAGGAGAATCAATCTTCATAGCATGAGAATGGAACAAATCTGACCACGGAGTCTCTTGAGAAATCAGACAATTGCTTAACTTTCATGGGCTTATTTCCTTACACCCATTGGCTCGGATAAACATTTAAATATTGTAAAACTATCCTGTCCATTTTTGTGGTCACATTCTTTCATCTTCTCTTCCATGCTGAAGCCACCTTTTATATTAGCTTGAACCTATCAAGCTAAATAGAGCTGGTTCCTTAGATTTGCTTTCTACATACTTGTGCAATAAAAACAACAGAGTGAAAAAATATGCAATCTTTCATTCTTACACAGGACTTTCCTTTCAAGGCATTTGCTTTCTTTGTCTCTACTCCGATAGCTAAAAAGGTACTAATTTACTTCTGATTAATCAATTTCATCAGTTTCCCACTTACTGATATATCACCATTTCCAGCAATGTAACATGCAAATATGGTAAGAAAAATATCAGCCAAAGAAATTTTTTGGACAACCTAGCACCATTTATTCTAAGCATTTTATTAACATATGAAACATTTTATGTCATATTTTAGAGTCAGCAAAAGAATCTGGCAATGTAAAAATGTTCTAATTTGCCCAACATTCTGATCACTTCAAAATCAAAAGTTGTTTTTCCCAACTGGAACAGCAAGAATTTTGGATTATTAAAATCCCCCTTGAAAAAGAATTTTCAGTGCATGGTGGATTGAGGCCACTTGCTGTCATTGAGAGGGGTACCAGGCATATCTCCCAATCTTTCCTGATGGGTTCATAGGCAGCTTCTCCACAGTTTTTTGTTGCCAAGTTGGAATAATGTTTCTGAAAAAAATTTGTGTTAGCTAAATAGTGTTCTCTGTTTGTATCTGACAGCCTCATTTTCATTAATCTAATACTGATGTCAGAGGATTTCTCCTTTACAGTGATCTCAGAAAACTTACTGCATTAACTCAGAGGACACTAAGCACGTTCTCTGCTGAAAGAAAGTAAACTATTGATGTTCTTATTAATCTGCAATATATCTGAATTTGCTAGGAAAAATCTGTAGTTATAAAAACTGAAAATAAAGTACTGGGGCGTAGTACACTGAATGTATTGTTTGCCTATTTGCAGAAAATAGACAAATTCAGGAGCAGAATAATCACTGATTACCAGGCATATTCAGATTTGTTTTCACTTACTCTCACAGAATTAAAAATATTCTAAAATCTCTCAAAATGAAAATAGAGAAGTGAAGTCCTACTGACAGTAGTCAGATTAGATTATTGAGAAAGAAAACCAGATAACCTTGACTTGCTGCCTCCAATACAGACATTACCGTATCTGGTAAATCTCTAAATTAGGTCCAGAAACAGACATCACCATCTTAGGCCCTACAAAAAACAGTGATAACCTCTAGCCAAAGAATAGGGACTGAAACTGTGTGGGAAATCCATAGGGTGTAGTCTGCTCCTATTGCCAGGGGCAAAACCATGTAGAAGTAGGCTAAAGAATTACACATACAATTTTGGACCTTGTTTTAGAATTCCAGCCTAATGAAAACAAGGTGTCATGTCCGCATTTTGATTGCATGGTGGATGATCAGCTGGTCTTCAAAGGCAGCTCGAATAGAGTACGTAACTGAAGATGTGATGTCGTATTTTTGTGACTTTCTTATTTAAAAAGATCATTTAAATGACTAATACTGAATCAGGGGGACATGTATAAAGCACAGTGAAAACAGGTAGTGTAACACAAGTTCTGACATTCTGTTTTCCAAATCAGAATAAACTCTGAATATTCTGAAACTCAGAATAAAAAATAAAAGTTTTCCAAAACAAGGTTCTGAAGAAATAAATTTTTAGAATGATGGCTTTCATTTAATATAAAAAATACTAACATTTATTTAAAAGAAATAAAACAATTCAACTGAAATAAAAATATATTACTGAAAAAAATTTTAATTTTAAACAACAAGAAATTGCAATAATTTCTTTGGTTTTGTTTGCTTGAAGATTTTGTCAAAATCTGTGTTTTCTTGAAATATTTTGACTTCGTTAAAATGGCATTTTCCATTAGAAATTTACTACACTTAAATATTTTTCACACAATTTAGCTTCTAGGATTAGAACGAGCCTACATTGAGAAAGAACAGTATCAAGGAGAAAATCCTTCTAATAAAACATTCAAATGCATATTTTTAACTAAATATATTTCCTGTGTACTAGAAAAAGGCCTTCTGCTACTGCCAGTTAGTGCCTATTGAAACTGAAGGATTGTTTCAAATACCACAGCTTAGAGCTTGACTTCCTACAGTTTTACTTTTCATTTCCTCTCAGCAAATAATAATGAAATCAGAATAATCTTCAGTAAAAATATTGCTGTAGTAAAATGAAGAACGTTTGGTAGAAATATAGCTGTATCTTGTGTTTACAACAGCCTCCATTGTCTGCTAGAGGAAACCCAATTTTATTTATTAAAATAATAGAGCATTTTGAAATACTGCACTACTACACTCTGCATTCAAGTCTCCAAGTTCTGTCACTTTTAGGAAACCTTCTGTCACCTTAAGAAAACTAACAAAAAAATTTTGCCATAGCTATTGCTAAGTAATTCTTTATCTCTAACATCTTTCATCATTTCTCTTACACACTCCTGTAAAACTTGTTTCTCTCTTGTTTGGCAATTCTGGTAAATTCTGCTCAAGTATTTGAAAAAAAACTCTACAGGGTGACACGAGAGTACTGTATATAAGATGACTTCTTGGCTTAGTAACTGATATTTGAGATTAATTTTGTTCATCCTTCACTGTTTGTCAAATGATCCTGTAGTAACAGCCCGCCCACCTACTATTTACGCCTCAAAACGCGATTCTGCCCAAATGTGCCTGAGCTTCCCAGAGAGCGAAATGGGAATAAAACAGAGGCAAAGGGATGCGACTCACCCCGCACGGTGCACGAAGCGCAGCGTGCCCGTGATGAACGGGCGCTGCCGCTGGATGTCACCGACGTTCCACACACAGAGCACACGTAATCACAAGAGCGCTCTCAACAGCAGACCTTCTCCCACGTGCTTTGAGACACCATCAATAAAAACCTAACCCAATGAGAAACATATCTGTTAAAGAAGAAACAGTTGGCTAGTTTAACAGTCCAAAATTCGTATCTGTTGGAAAATAATTTATGGGTCCGTTCTACAGCTGGAGGGGGAGATCTCATTTTACTCTGCATCGTTAGCAATGTGGCAGCGTGTTATGAGACGAGATACTGAGCTGCCCGAGCACTGAAGTCCCATTTACAAAAGCTGCCCTTTGATAAACAGCAGCTGGTTTTGTGGACATTAATATTTGATGCTATGGCATGGAAAATACAAAAATAGCTACTATAGTATCACACGTGGAGTAAAAATTGGGCTGTTAAGAGCCAAAATAAGTATTTTAAATAAATAATTCTCCCCATAAATGTGTCAGAGGAGTTTATAGGAGTCTTATATTATGGTCTCTGACCAGTTCCTGTTTTTTCTTGATATTTTTATAACTTCTATGGATTAAAAAGGACGTGCTGTCTTTAGGAATAAAATTCTTACTTCTTCATTATCTTACAAACAAGAAATGACGAGCTGAGACAAAGTCACACAAAGTTCTGTCTTCATTTCAAGTTCAAGCTGCTTCTCTTCTGTTTTGTTCAGTTTCCTCTCTCCATTATTGCTTTCCTTAGAGATATTTTACATTTTTTACTGATATCTTTTGAATCAACCATTCCAAACAGAAGAATATCACTAAAACCTAAGCTATGGCAAACCATAATGATCTCCTATCACTATTCTCACTCAGGACTTATGTGGAAATCCAGATGTGCCTTGCTTGGATTCCAGCTGTGCTCCGAGCCTATGTGAGTTTGTGTTCCAGTTGTGGCACAGCTGAACCAAGTCAAAACAACACAAAGCCCTGAAAACCTTCACTAATCCTAATCAAATATTTTCACCTCTCTGGACTACACGCTATATTAACCGTGGTGCCTACATGGCTTGGGTCATGTTTGCTCATGCATACATATGACACAATCTAAAACCACTCTATTACAATGTATTTATTTACCTGTTCTCAGATATTTCAAACCCAACATCCTACCTATCTGCTTTTTCTAGCACTGCAATCTTGACAAAGGTCCAGCTTGGGTTTGTTTTCTTTTTCTGTACCCCAAGAAATACAGTGGTGTTATCTAGATGGAAAAATTGAAACATATTCACTGCTCCTTTATTCTGACTTCAGATTAGATAAACCAGGATACCAGTAGGAACCCAGGATTTACTGTGAAAGACCGAAGTGTATGTCCTCACAAGCGGAGGATCACTGACTTTGCAAAAGATAATTTTCATTTTGGGTCTCTTATCTGAAACCTGTCACAGAAGCCAAGAAAAAGAGGGTCAATCAGATACCTTTTATTACAGAATCTTCTAGTATTGCTATTCAATTTTATTATAATTTACTGTTGTTAGGCTGGTAGATGCACTGGTAATTCTGATTGTCTCAAACAGTGGTTTTATCTGCTTCCATGGTAACAATGAGCATCCATGTGCATTAGAGTTAGAAATATCCCTATAGTTGACCTTTTACATGCTAGGACCATTATCTCAAGCATTTAGAGGCAGATGGGAAAAGTAAATCAAGGAAAATAAATATTGCAAGATGGGCTTTCAAGTATTTTTCCTTCTGAAAGATTGTTCATGCTTTTTCTTTTTTGGTGTGTTTTAGCAGAAACAGCGAAGCAATCTCTCTTAGGAGGACAGTCATACATACCCTCTCTCCCTTACATTAGATGAAAGAAATATAATAGCGAAAGTTTCTCTCTTACACAGACTTTTTTTTCCTTTTTTAAATGGTTGGAAGGAATTTGGGCTATGTTCTATATTTGTTTCTCAGAAGCCCTTTGTCAGCTTACTGGAAAGCTTTTTTCCTCTATGATTGGACTGTTATGGAAGGGTTGTTCAACTCCCTTTCAACTGCATGAAGAGCTGCATTTGTCAGTCCTTCCTTGCACACCTAAGACAGTGGCTAAGAGATAATCTCAGTCCAGGGATTTAATACTTTCATCATTTATCTGAACATAACCTATCCAGTCTGGTGACTTTCCCTTCCAAGTAAGCACAGCAAATGGAATAACTGAAGTTATAGTTTTCTAAATATCTTGTCCAAATCTCACATCAATATCTCCAGAATATTTCTTGATATACGGTAATTCAATTTATTTGTGTTGTACCCAGTGTGTTAACAGGGATACTCAACAAGATAATCGAACAAAAAAAATCACACACAGCTTGGAGACACTACTGCTGTGAAGAGCAGAGGAGAATGGACAGCTGCAAGTGGAGCCTGGGATATTCCTGAAAGGAAAAAGGCCTGAGCTGAAATGTGGAGCAGGTTCAACTGACAGGTCTCAAAGAAAGGAGATGTCTGCAGGACAGAGAGCTGTGTAAGGGTTGTGCAGCTCACGGAGCCAATAAGACTGAAGAGAAGCACCAACTTGCAAGGACTCAGTAGGCAGGGGAAGACTGATCCTCAATCATTTTTACTTAATGTCTTACCCAGTAGATCTTTATTCTTTTTTCTATTTTTTATTCTTAAAATAATGCTTTAGAAACTGAAAGCATTTGAGTATGCTCACTAGAAGTAAAAGTCAGTGTTCTGAATTGCCCCCAGTCATAATTTGGGGAGAATCACATGACAGAAATGATATTCTGTTCTTTTGTGTGTATTTCTTTTAATAACTAAGCCTTACTGTACAATGTATCTCTGGCCCTCTAGTAGCTGGTGAGTACAGTCAGATGTTCACACTGTTGTGTTTTGGGTTTTGGTGGGGGTTTTTTGAGAACAAAGGAACACATAATTTAGAGACTCATATTTTAACACCAGAGGAGTCTATTAAAATCATCTCTCAAAGTTCTGTCTACCCTGGGGTGTAAGAATCACCCTGCCATGTGCATCTGATACCTAAGATCTGACAGTGTAGTATGCATTTATCACTGAATTTAGTGTAACAACTTAGGTACCACTTCTTAAGACTCTAATTTTTATAAGGATCTCTAAATATAATGTAACAAAAGTAAAAATTGTACAGTAAAACCCATTTTTACTCCCATATTTCAAGAGACACCTTAAAAGGGCTTTTCTATGGGCTTACCACACACCAACCTGGAACAGCAGCCATTTTCTGTACTGTGATGAAAATTGTCCTGTCCACTATATTTGGAATCTTCAGAGAAAATACAAATCAACATGGTGGCACAAAGAATTTTTAATATAATTTTCCATTCACAAACTTCAGAGATTCGTCCACAACCACTAAAATCCTCCATTTGTCTGTTGTAATTACTCAGATCTGTGGAGTTACAGTAATATGGGATTTGAATGGTATTGCAGTGGTACAGACCATAAAATCAAATAGAATCAGATGTTCAAACAGTTTAAGAGATTGAAACCTTCTATCCCCTATGCCTAATGCAGTTATAGGTCCCCATCTAAATTCGTTGTCATCAGAGGAGTAGTCTTCTGTCCCTGTGTGACTGAAAAAGGCAGATAACTTGAAATACCGATATTAGTAAAACCAAGAACAGATTTAAGAAAAGTAAAAAATTAATTCAACCTCTAAGTTACTTTACCAGCTATCATAGGCAACTAAATGGTAGAATTTAGAGGTATAGCCTTCTGGTTTACATAGGAATACTGAGACACTGTTCAGGCTTTTTTATTGGAGTTGATGTGTTCACAAAACTGGCAACAGTTTTCAAAAAATGAACTGAAAAGTGTGGCTTACATGGTCCAGTCACCTGTATTTATTATTAAGAGTTTTAATCTACAACTTTTGGGGTAAATCCAACTTACCCGCTCACTCAGAGTAAATACACATAATAGAATTCCCAAATGAAATCAAGTGGAAGATCTGGCGCCCAGTCCAGATAATTTCTGCCTTTGCCTGACGTGGATTTTTTCAAGCCTGATCAAGCCATCTCATTTAAAATTTTAACTAAGTCTTTATCCAAACAGAAATTAAATTTTCTAAAGGGATGCTTTCAAAGTATGACTTGAAATACCTTACAAAAAGACAGCTGAATTGATCCTAGGTTGCAAAAAGCATCTCCCAATGCATCTTCCCAGAGTCATTCTTTCAGAAGATAATATTGTGCACCACAATGGTGTCATCTGAGACCACAAACAAGAAGCAAGTTTGCAAGAGATATATCGACTGGATCTGAACTTGATAAAAGGAACTTTTTATCCAGCGTGACAGTGGCTAGGGAATGACTTACCATCCCTGCCTTCAGAAAACAGAAACCTGAAAGAAAAATGTTTTATGTTTAACTACAATAATGATAGTTAGATAGACCTTTCTATCCTTCTGCTACCATTAATCTTTGTATTTTATTTCTGTGATGTTCCTTTCTCTTGGTCACGGCCCTTCAGCTGAACATCTATATTATATTTCTGTCATCTCCCACGTATGCAAAACTCCTCCACAGAGGCACAGATATAAAAAAGAAATATAAAATATTTCTGTTAGGAACCTCACTGCTTTGTCTTCTTTTTCCGTGCATGTGTGATAATATAGTATGGCTTCATTATTCCAGTAATTGCAGCAAATGACAAATTTGAATCCTTCATGAAAAATTTTGATAATTTTTGAGAACACAATATAGACCTCTATTCCTTTAAATACTATCATGTTATGGGGATGTAAAGAGTTAACTCATATGATAAGCAGATAGCTTAGGCAGCTCAGAAGTTATCAACGCAACCTACTCATTACCATTGCTCAAGTGTGCATTTCTCCAGTGGAGCTGATTCAATGCCATAGATTGTGTGAGCCCTCCTAATTGATTCCTGTGCTAAATCAATACAAAAGACTTCTATCCAATAAGGAAGGCCAGGCAGGCCACAAGGAAATGCTAAACAGAGGTAACAAAATATTTCTAAACCTTAGTTTAAGGCTTTTCTTTTTCCTTTTGGTATGGATTTTATTCAGATTGGCCATTATAAGTACCTAAAGAAAATACTGCAACAGCAAGAGACGAAGCTTCAGGGCTGATATGCATATCTAAAACAGCTTAAGCTCCCTACACCTCCAAAGGGTAGCTGACTCTTCCACAAAGAAAAAACCTAAGGATCAATGACATTCTAACACCACGCTTTGGGAGGAAAGCTGTGGCCAGCGCGGAGCCATAGCATGCCCCAGCAAAGGTCCCCACTCTAGACCCCAGGGACTGATGCAGCAGGCATCTCCTGCAAGGTTCAGCCCAAGGTTTGGAGAGCCAAGGCAAACAGCTCTCTTCTTTCACGACACGGGCTGGGACACAACCCAGCCTCTGAAATCCTGAGCTGATCTTGAGGATACTGAGTCAGTTTCCCTCTTATTTATTCTTTCTGAAATCTTTAATCATAAACTCCCAGTGACAAGCGAGGAAAGCGCTATCTCAGTCTTGTTTCTAAGCAGGACTTTGCGCTAAACTTGCTTAGGATGGGCAAGACCCATTTCTTGGATGAGCACTCCAGCCACTAACTCGCTCTGTGACAGGACTGCTCCCTCTTGCAACTACCTGGTGTTGAGGAAAGGTGGTCTCACCACTGTGTTCTGTGCAGCCCGTGCTATGAACAAAGCACGTCTGATGGAGGTGGCACTCAGCTAGGGTTAGGTTATTCCCTGGCTTTCTTGATAAGGAGAGAGGAATTATAGTTAAAAGCCAGCCTATGCACTGCTGAACACTTAGGAAATGTTTGGATTCCAAAGCACACAAATCTTTAGGGTAACAGTTATACAAGTCATAAAGCCCAATGACAGGGTGGGGAGGAGAAGGAAAGCAGCAAGAGATTGAACGGTAGCATAGCTGCCTATTCCATACCTGTCTCTGCTCCAGATCTTCGCAAAAATTTTGCCATTGGGGATAATTCACAAAAAATTAGGTGAAAGTATTTTAATATTGCTGTTCAACCTCAAACCATCATCTAAAAGGATCATATTTTACTTCCAAATACTCCTACCTTATGAAAACATTTTTACATATTTTTACATATTTTCAGGAAAAGAAGTAGAAAATACAAAATTGTACACAAGAAGATTAGCTGAAATGGCCTGTTATTTTATATTTACTTGTTTTCAGCATCTCCTTGAGAACATCAAAACAATTTTTCCTCCAGATGTTTTTTATCTCTAAGAGAAGGCGTTTGTAATTCTTTTTCTTTTCAGTTCAACTAACTGTAGTCTTTAGCCCTTCTATACTAAAAATGATAATTTCCAAAATATAAAAGTAAATTCATCATGACATCTGAACAGGGGTTAACCACATCATCTCCCATAAATAGTAGCAGTAATTGTATCACTAAATCTTCTTTCCTCAGAATGAATATTTAACACTAAAGTCAATGCTCTCAATTTGCTTATATTGTGTGAAAGTGTGAAAAGAAAATTAAGTTGCTGTGTTATTAATGTTTTAAAACTAAATTCTCAATTCTATATAGAGAGTAACAGTTCCATGATTTATCTAAATTTATTTAAATTGGTTATACCCATATTAACATCATAACATTTTCCCCATACAGAGACGAAATGCATCACAATGTCTCCTCAGGAGTTGCTGCAATGTATCAGTGTCGGACTGTGTCAAAGTGGCCCATTACTGATGATTTTTGCACCAGCATTTTGGTCCATTCAGAAGCATCACGGTGATTCTGAAGTGTGCCTAGGTGAGCAAATCCTTTCCTCAGATATCTCAAATGAGACATAGAATAACAGAAAAAAACCCAAATCTTCTGGAGTAGAACATTTTCCTTCTTCTTTATTTGTGTTCATTTTTACCCTGAGAGCACATTAAAATATCCAAAAATAAAAAGCACCATTTTTACATTTCATATGTGTAACAGGTAACCGAACTATCATATTTCCCAGCACATGCTGTTTGGCACACTGTACTTTCAGACTTCTCATATAAGCCTAGCACAATAATTTTGACTGACATAAAAATCACACTGTGCACTATACAGCATCTATTGCTAATGGGTCAGCTGAACCAGATCCCAGCTAATGTGTAAAGCTAAACTGTCAAACCAGAGCAGCTCTCCACAGTGACTTGAGCTAAATCCGAACAGTTTTATAGGCCATTACTAATCCCTAATTGAACCAGTCCTTGCACATTTTTTTTTCCTATAATAAAATAGCACTCAGTGGTGAAGAAGCCGCAGTTACATGGCTGACAGAGTAGACACAGTCATTACCAATGCAGCCTGGAAATGCTCTGCCTTTCGGTAAAATACTTGGAAGCTACCTGAAATCTGAAGTATAAGACCTCATTTATTAAAGTGGTTAGATGCAAACATACTTAGGAGATCTGCAAATTAAAACTATCCTTTTCTGTTTTGTTGAAGATTATTCTCCAGTCTGCATCATATAGAATTTCACTGTGATAGCATCATAACATTGTAAGGCATTTAATTTTCTCACACAAAGCAAAACAATTCACATTAAACCAGATTGAATATTTTCCTCTGTAAAGCAGCGCTTAAAATTAGGAAGAAAGACATTAAAGAAGAAATTTTTTTTAGAAATCATCATTCAGAATGTATTAATGCCTTAAATTGACACAGATTAGGTTTTCATTGATAGTTTGCAACAGACAAGACACTAATACTGAACTTTCAGAAGAAAAATTAAAATCTGACAAAAATGCAGTGATAATGCTCTAGCCTCATATCTTTTGCTATCCAAAAATATTTGTAATATTTTCCATCAGGCAGTTTCAATAGATCATTTATCACGTATACACATACAGAAGTTAGCATCATTATGTTCCTCACATGCAGATGGGAGAAAATTTAAGGTCACACCTTTCTCAGCTTTCTATTTCTAAGGATTTATGTACCAATACGGATACTTAGTGTAATTCTCTCTTTTAAAATGCTTCACATTACATATGTTTCGTAAACTAATTCAGCAAAGTCAAGAACAATTATTTCCACAAAAGCAAAAAGAGCAACTGAAAGGATAATACTTTGGACCTCAAAATATTTCTATTTATAGTGGATAAATACAGAAGTTAAGAGAGATTGTATTTCCCTTCTGGTTTTACTAGGAAGACGGAGAAATATTGGGGGGTGGGGGGCACGATTCGGCTTTTATGATTTTGAGATACTACTCCAGACACAAATTCTACTCCTCAGTAGATGATCCCTTTTTAAAATTCACTTATATAATACAGTTGCTGATCAAAGAAATGTCAGGATAACACGTTTTGAACCTCAGAAGTATCATCCCATAATGGGTTAATTGTCTATGTGCACCTTTCACTGCCTTAGGCTTCATTTGATTTAGTAACCTAGAAACAGCTCAAATGTCAGAGTTTTATTACTTCCAAGTATATATTCTATAAAAACTGATTCCAAAGAATATTTGTTGATCTTGGATGAAATACATGCTCAGAACAGGTTTAATATGTAAAACATCACCCTTCTCTTCACTCTTTCATGCATCACTCCTACAAATAAGTGAATTCCAAATGCAACATGAACCCTTGTGGATTTTTCATTTTGAACTTATTCCCATACTGCACAGACCTCTGCACTCATTTTAACTTAAAAAGCAAAAATCAGTAACAAGTTACTAACACACAGGGAATCCTCACACGATGAAGGCTGTTATAAATCTTTTATGAGGGCTCTTACTATGGTTTCCCAGAAGGAAGACTCTACCTGCATACCTCAATAAAATCTCATTAATAACAGGAATATCACAGTAATGAATACAGAAAGAAATATTTTTTTAAAATCACAATTCAAACCTACTGAAATGCTCAAACACTGTTTCTAGGCTTTTTTCTTAAAGAGTCAGTTCGCATATGACCTCTCTCAGAAGGTCTTCTACTAGTGTGAAACTACTTTCATGGCATGTGCACAAACCTGCATTTCTCTCGAAAAGTGATTAATATAGCTCTGCAAAATCAGGTACCGAACGTTCGAACTTGGTGTTGACAAGGGCTCCCTCTTGTGTTAATGTACTGAAGTCAGATTCATTCTGAGGTATTAGACTGGACAGTCAGTTTATGAGTACTAATGCTTCACTGAGGGGGTAAGGGATGTGCAGAGGGTTGTGCCCTGGAAGATGGGGATTTGTACGCTTGTCATAATTATTAAAAAAAATACTGGACCTGAAAGATAGGAAGGGAAATACATGCAGTGAGATATGACACTTCATGTAAACACGGATTTTTACAAGAGTTATGAGAACAGTCCTAGAACTTCACAATAATTAAAAAGTCAGGAGGTTGTAAAGTGAAATAACCTGCTATCAATAACATAAATGTTTTAATAAATATATAAAATTGAATTTATGAAGGTTTATAAGTGACATCTTTGTTCGGAATTTTTCCGAAGTGCTTATGTATGGACAGAGCTCTTCAACAGCTGCTTCTATTTCAATTCGGTTGTCCTTCAAATCTCCTTCTACCAAATTTTCAATAAATATGTCCTTTGATTAAAACCAAGCTGTTTCTTTCCTTTTTAAAAAGAATTAAAATGCCATTGTCCGATTTCAGTCAAATAGAAAAAATACTATATTTGTCTAAGTTAATTTAATTCCCTAAGTAAAGATCAGGGAAAACAAATTCAGCAATGTCTGCAGGCATTAGGAAACTTGAGACTCCTGAATAAACATTTTTTGTAGTATTCCTTACTTTCTCCTCTCAGAGTTCAAACCCAAGGAACAAAACTAGATCTCCAGTAGACAGCCACAAAAATCAAATTTCCTCTACTGCCTGAAATGTAAACTATTTGGAAATGGAAATTACAGGCAAAAGGTTACTTGAATACATGCTCCCTTTTCAGCTGATTATAGAATGTCAATACTGTGGGAATACAAAGTTTTATTACCTCTCTCAACCTTGGTGTGGTCATTTGCAATTGTACTGCATATCATATAAAGTGTCAGTTGTTAGTATGAATGCCAGACTGAAACAATGCTTACAGAAAGCTCTGAGTAACTTGAATTAAGCAGCCATTGTCAATGAGCTTTGCATACCATAGCATATTCCTAACATGTTATCTAAACCCAATAGCTGGCTGTACAAAATCTAGATGTTCATGCATTGTGTTGTTGTCCACTTGCCTCCTCCAAAGGATTTAACACTGGGACAATGCTATCTTCAAGAAAAAAATAAAAACAGTTTTCATCAGTTTCAGATAGCTATTTTTCACAGCACAAGTCTGAAGGCATTTATTCCTCCAACCTACAGGCGGTAAAAGCTGGAGCCAATCTGGAGCCCCAGCTATTTCAGTCAAATTTCTTACGGCTGCAAAGTTTTAGTCTTTCACTTCTGCACAAAGGTTTCAGATGAGAATTTTGGTCACAATAGACCACAGGCAACACAAGGAGGCAAGGAAGGAAAACAGTGAAATATCAAAATAATTAGGTGCTGTTTCTATTTTGACTTCACCGGTTTCAACATGCACATTAATCTTGGTAGGTCTAGTGGAGAGCAAGGAAGTTCAAATTGCTAGGTTGTCCCAAATTGCTTAGAGACAAATACTATATGTTTGTATTAAAACACCATAGGCTGATTTTGGAGTATGTGGGAGGGAACTTGTTAAAATTCAGTTGAGGGAAATGGCAGAGTTTCTTCCTTTTGAGAAACCAAATATATACAAAAACACAAGACGGAATTACACCAGTAATTATAGATTTCTCTGGCATTCTGATAAAATTATAAAGCATATGTTTATGTCAATGATTACTCCACCTACTGCTCCTAGGACAATGGTAGTAAATGAAGGAAAGTAGATAATTCTTTGCATAAAATCATAACTTTGTATAATTTATAAAGTATTTTTGAGCACCCAGAGAAGCAGACAAATCATAATGCCCCCTCCGTATTTATTTATGAGCAAAATGCAGCTATTAAACTAGTTAGAAGAGTGACATCTACAAAGTCCAGACAGTACTAGGCATAAAATGAGTTTCCAAAATACCTCCTTTCACAGAACTGGAGTTAGTTGTAAATCAGATATCCATGTTGACAGATATAACAATGTTTTATAAAAAGAGGGATTCAGGTGAAGAAGTATATGTTGCACTGCAAGATCAGCAAGCATATCCTAGTATTTGTTACCCAAGTCCAAATTATTGCTAGAAATTCTCATTAGATACATAAAAATAATTTGTCACACAAATAGAGCTTGGTTCACTCTTGACTTAAACTTAACTGGATTGAAAACTAAATTTTAGTCCTTTTCATACATGTATCATCAGTGGAAGTGTGTGAGGATATTCAAAAGGCCAGCCTGGCACTTTAGCCCTACATCCAGTTAGCTGTAACAGAGGAATGGAAAGTCAGGGGCTAGCAGACCCTATGCTGCCCAGACCTCACATACAGGCGTTACTGGACTATGGATCTGTCAGAGGAATGGTGCTGGGGCTGCAAGAAGGAGGTATGTTATCTCCACTGTCTTCTGCCAACACAGGAGGATTCACTAATGGCTAACTCTAGCTACTTTATGTCTTCTCCACACCACTGAGATAAGCAGATTGGTCAACCTGAACCCTAAAAAAAGTAATTAATAAAATCATTTACCACTAGTTCAAAAGAAATTTCACCTTTTTAAATTTTTTTTTCTACAACAACTTTATCTCATCATTTTAGTGATACAATAAGCATGAAAGCAGATGTAAGTTTACTTACTAATTCCAATATTGTTTTATGTACTAGGAACACATCATTTGCATTGCATATGGATGCATCTGTGAGTACGAGATTGTATCTGTAAGTGTGCATTCCAAGTGGCTAAACACTTGCAGTTTTCTTTGCTGTGAAGTCTGCTCAGTTTCAAAGCTTTTCTGAGAAAAGTCAAATTCTAGACAATGGTGAGAAAACAGGGAAGGGAAAAAAGGAACTCCAGTACAGCTTCCTGTTACCAAACCCTAACTTCATTCTAGCTGTGGCTTTAAACAGGAAACCTCTGCCCAGGCAAGTTGTGCGACACAAATAAATAGTCTGGACACAGAAAACTAAACATAGTCTGCCTAGTCATTCTAGTAGGTAAGCAGTCACCTGATTTGGCCAAGCAATTATCTGTTGATAATACAGACCATAAAACTGTATAACCAGATGAGTTAGGCTGAAAAAAAATTGGTTTTATCATTTATTTTCTAACGAATTACCAGGTCAGGACATTTATATTTGCTTATTCTGTGCCTTTTTCCTTTTTCTTAAAGTTTTTAGTATTATACAGAGGTATTGCTGAAAAACACTGGAAAGTGAGCCATGCTTCCTATGAAGCAATAAACACCATCTCTTACTTACATAATCTAAGTTAAAAGCATCACTACATTGCAAAATCAGGTTAAAATTTTATACTTAATCCTTTCAGTACTAAAACTAAAGGATAATTAGCACTGACTTGGAATGGAAGGTGACATAGTTTCCCTTTATATCTTCTAATAGCTCACGGATAGGATAGGATTTGTATATTTTCTGATGTGGCCTCAGTTTTATATATATATATATTAAAACAGAACAAAACACTTAGAGTCTTGAAAGAAATTCAGGAAGATTTCTTTATGTAATTGCGAAGTTTTGGGTTTGGTCTCTCTACTTAATATAGTTCAAGAGCTCCTATGTACTACCATAAGGCTTATCATCTTTTGCCCAAGAAGCAACCTAGAATCGCTTCTCTAATACAAATTTTCTAAAGAGAAATATATAACAATATGTCTACAGAGAAAAGAAACAAACAAAAGCCTTACCCAAATTCTGCTGCACGCACAGTTCGCCTCTGAACAAGGGAGGGACTGAGGATGAACAGCAGTTATTAGTCATGGTGCTTAATGGGAAGCACATGGCTAACAGAGTGTGGTAAGGGTGATACATACACCCAAAGAAAAGTTGGACCAAAGACGTTTACACTGGACGGAGGATACTTCAACAATGCTAAATATCACTATCGGAAAATTACTGTTCTTCAGTTGTTGGCACATCCTAGATCCCACAATGTATGCATAGCTTATTACAAATAACCCAGATCCTCTTGGAAAGCTTGACTGAATCGCTAGGAACCTCTGCTGAAGTAGAGCCATCCAGAAGCCTAGGCATACGGGCAGCAAGGTTTTCTAATTGTTTCTAAAAGGGAAAGTGAAACAGGATCAAAACAAAGAGGTTTTCAAATATTTTTAACTACTTTTTTTCCCTTTTTTAAATTTAGATTCTGAATGAAAACAAAATAACATATTCATTTAGTTAGTGCTTTGATGATCTTTCTTTCCTAGTAGTTCACTTACTATAAAGTTACTTTTCTAATTGAATAAAATATTTATATAGCTATTGCTAGTGTCACTAAAAAAAGCTGGCAAAATTCTGACCAGTTAAGCCCAGTTTAGTTTGAAAAATAGAGTTTTGCTTAAAGAAATCTCTTCTGCCTGCTATTTAATTTATACTGTTTTAAAGGAAAGAACATTTGGTACATATTTTTTGCAAATATTATTCCATTAAAATGCAATATAACTCCAAAACCTACTAGTGAAAACAGCCCATAAAGCAACCATCAAACTGGTCACTTAGATTTAAGGATATACTATTACCATATTGCAATTTTATTTGTAACAGAAGACACAGAAACCCTTCTCTTCCCTCTGCATCAGGTATTTGCTGCAGAGAGCTGGCAGGCTGATTCTTCCTGGCATAAAACCTGTCGAACAACCCGGGCTGCGAGTACAGTCGTGGTTTGGCAGCTGGTTTACTGCAAGGTGCTTTGGCACCTTGGCATGTGGACGGGGTGAGCCCTCCTGGGCCTGGAGCTGAGGTGCGCTGAGCTGGTCCATCCTCTGCCACTCACACGTGCTGGCACTGAGTGGTCCTCTGGTGACTGCCAGCGGCAGGGGTTCCTTCCCATTTAATGGACTGAGCTTGAAATGGGAGGAGAGTACACTCTCAGGAGTAGCTTTCGGGTTTGTTTGCTAATTCTGTTCTTGCCTTGCAAGGAGTGCAGAATCTTGTTGCTAGGATTTATTTGCAGGTCTTCAGTGGATTTTCCAAACATGGGGGTCTTTTCTGTTTTTTCTGTCCTCAGTTTCATCCAAATTTTGATGTAATATGTGACTTCCATTGGGATACAGAAAATTTCACTTTGATCAGGCTTTTACTTCAAGTGGCTTAAAACGCAACAATTTCAGAGTTGCACTAGTCTATATCGGTTAAAGGGAAGCCCTGCTCCCACTCCAGAATTTTTTCTGCTCATTCACATTTCACATTGGTCATGTCTTTCCTTTGTAATGGAATATGTGTCAATTCTGTATCATTATATTCTCACACACACACAAAAAAAGCCTTTAAACATTATGAAAGATGTGCTCAACACTACATGTGTAGCTGAATGTCATATGAGCCAGAACAAAAACCATCAAGTTATACATTGGACTCGTCTGCATTCTAAGCATCTCAAGATGATATTAAAAAAAAATATAACTCATTCATGTTTAGAATTGTTTCTGTAGGTCAACAGTGATAGATTCCATGCTGCAAACAAAGTTTCACTCCACTGCTGAGTTATAAAGTCATTGATATCTCACAGAAATACAGACGGCAGGATTTTTTGCCTCCTAATCCATGTTTGTTGCTTAGGCAGGTAAAAACATGGGGCAATACATGGACAACAAAGTTAAAGACATATAGGTATATTTATATTAAAGACATTGGATATAACATCCAGAGAACAAAAAAATAGGAACAACAGAAACCCCTAAACAAGACTAGCCAGAAAAACTACCTGTCACTGCCAAATTCTACAAACAGAAAATGCCTCTGAACTGAACACTGCTTCGCTGCAAACAGAAGTAAGGAAAAGTCAGACTCAGAGCAAATTCCACAATGTTTTTTGTAACAACATTATAGCAATAGAACAACCTTTCATTTTTTGTTTTGCAAGAGCTATTTTATGTGCCTTGCTGACTCACTAACGCTGTTGGCTCATTTCTTTACTGAGATAACAAAGAAGGATGTACGCTCTAAGCCGAGCATTCCTCAAACATTAACCATAGGAGCAGCAAAGCCTAGGGAGAAAGTTGGAGTTAACCTTTACCATGTTTCATATTTTACATAATTGTTGATAAAGCTAAACCCTGTGAAGGGAATAAATATCTTACCTCATACTGAATTAGCTGGTTTTCAGTATATCATAATAAAGTTATATCTTACCTCATTCTTCACAGCTAACATATCTGGTTTTAAGTTATACTTTGGTAAGCTTAGCATACAAGTCAAGGAAATAAAATGAGCAGATTCAGCAAACAAGAGTCTAGAACATACCCACTATGAACTTGGTATACAGAGACAACTAGTAAGTTACAGGTACGTAAGTCCAAAGGCTGTTCTTATCTTCTCTGATACATACACACCATACACGTTGCCACTGATTTATTCCTCCGGCAACTTTTTTTCTACTGATACTTCTCTGGCTGCTTCCACAGCTCCTCTCTTACCTTCTCCTCTGTATCTGATTTAGTTTTTTCTGTTTCAGCTCACTCTCAAGCTCATGACCAGGGATATACCTGTGCTACATAACTAGCCAAGCAGACTTAAATAAATTAACTCCTTTATTATGATACCCAGCCCACCACATCATATGACTCAGCAGGATATAATTAACTGAAGAAGCTGCTCATCAGATCCTCAGCATTTTGAAGTTAGTAAATGATGCTAATTTACAACACATGATGTCATAGCATAGAAGTCAGCTTTTCAATATTTAGACAACTTAAAGACCTGCCAAGAAACATAATTAAAAACAACAAAGGGTAAAAACCCAGTAACAACTACCAAACCATTTAATGCCTTTAATGGTGATGCCTCAACAACCATTTTAGTACATTCTTCCTCAGATCCATTCCCTGCAGTGTGAACTCTTTTTTCAGTAAGCAGCCTGACCCTTCTTACTTTTTTTCTAATGACAAAAGCTGAAGGACTTGTTTACGGGAAAAAAAACACAGTAGACATGAATAATATAAGTGTCATTAACACAGTATTTGTCATTTTAAAGCAAAGAAGGCCACATGCACGCAGTAAGTCTTTCTCAAGAAATGGCAGCGTGACATTATTTTATTATGTGATGGATGTAAAAAAATGAAAACAACTAGAAATTTAATTGAGATCAAAGATATATATTCCACTTCCTTAAGACAAATAACTAAAGTTAATATCTTACAAAGCTTGTATTTGCTTAGCTTGGCCTGTGTACACTAGGTACCTCATGCTATGAGTAATAGGAACAACCACTGGATTGAAGCTGTAGATACCACATTTTCATAAGTCATTTTCTGAGCCTTGCACTTTATTTGGTTTAGTCACCCATTTTTATGAGATCAGATAATTTCTGTCAGTTACAAAGCTGAATTTTAATTAAAGCAGAAAATTCTTAAAGTTTGGATATTGCCTTTCCTCATTTTCTGACACTTAATCAGGTCGAGCGTACTATCTACGGGGTCAAGTCCACAGTTCAGTTTCAGGCATGATCAACAACAGCTATGACAGCAGCTTCAGTGTATAAGGAGGTGCCTCTGCAAAACAGTAAGATCTTGTATTAAATACAAGCACTATCGTGAAGGATATTTCTGCTTCAGTGGCAGCATTCTCTCCAGCGACAGGAGAAGGCGTGTAGGTATGTAGAATATCAGTTCGTTTTATATTTTCTACCTGTCCCACATTCATTTTTTTCTTGCAACTTTATAATTCCTATAGAAAAGGAATGATATTTTTATTGACAATAAGCAACCTAGACTATTAAAAAATGTGTATAGATTTAAAAAAAAAGAAAAAATAAGACTTCAAATTATGGATTTAATTCTTTCCAGCTCCCACTGAGTTTCTGTTCTAATCTCTATTCTGTCTTTGTTAAACTCCTCTTAACTTAAACTCCTTGCTTGGAGAAATGCTGGATTTTAATTTTCTCACATTTTTCTCTCATCTTTGCCAAGGTCATGACATACACATTTAGTCCTGACTAAGTTAGTTCCTTATTTTCTCAGTCATCCCACAAAAGTCAACAAATATGGAGGAACCTGCTACAGAGTTAGTGAAATCCAAGCCACACCAGGGTAGCAGATCAGCTGTCTACAGATCCCAGTGGGGCCAGAATTTCATATAGAAAATAAAAGTCTGTAGAATCTGGTCATTGAATTACTTTTCACACACATTTCCTTGAAAAAGTTAGGCAAAGAAACATTACACAATCATCAAACAGCAGCTCTGGTGCTGACTTTATTTCCCCCACCTGGTAAACTGATGCATCACAAGACACATCACATGCTTTTGGCTACAACTGAACATTCTTTAAGTCTGCCATGGTTTAACATTATTGTAGGACAAAGTCTCATCTGGTTTTAGAGTATTTTTATGAGTATACTTCAATACAAATATTTTAACATCCTTTCAGAAATCATCTTGACCTTCCCTATCTTTTTCTGAGTTAATCAGATTTCCAAAACCATCAAAATTCATTACAAAAGGTCTGGGCTTTCACTGGTCTCCAGTAAAATGTCAGCAGCTCTATCTCAATGGAGGTAATTTTACAGTATTTTACTAGTGTTCCTGTAAACACATAGTAATGGTGAAGGCTAATCCAATTTCTCTACAAGTTTATCAACATTTGTCTTTATTTTGTTACCATCAGCATCCCTTCCCACATCTGTACATTCTCATTTTCCTCATTTCTAGCCATCTCACTACAATCTGCTTTCGTAGATGGAGAAAGATATTAAAAACTTAGTGAATAATCCACTTTTTGATAGATTATTCATATTCAAAAGACAGGTCTTCTTATTGTTGACCTACCAGTATTTTTTCAAAGGCATTTTCCTAAAACAAGGGTCTCCCTCAGCTGAAAAAATATGGTAGACTTGTCAGCCTCTAAGGAAGACTGAAGGATTCGTGTAACCTTTATAATAAATAGTCCCTGTAGCACATGCAGAAGAAGATGCATCTATTGGGGGGCAAGAAGAGAGAGTTCTTATAATTTTCCGGGTAAACAGTGACAGCATATTAGACTGCATGGGAAAGACAGGTTATTTACGAACACCTTCCTGACGTTCTCAAACTGGAAGGCTTAAATCTCTTCTGCACACCAGCACCTCCGGTTTTGCTCTGAAGATTCCCTGTCACATGACAATGCTGAATAAGGTGTTTGCTTTTGAGTCCATTCTTAATCTTTCTGTTTAACTGTCATTCCTATCAAGAACAAAAGGAAATTGAACTTTAAACATGGCTTAGGCACTATGGATTAGGCACTTCACATTTTATTTGCCACTTTTGAGGGGTTAGCCCCCTATGTTCTTTCACCTCTTTGTAGATATCTAAACAGAATTTGTGTCTGTTTGTAAAGCCTTCATAAAGTATTAATATGACCTCAATATGGGGCACAAACCTTCTATTTTTAACAAATACTGCATACTTTCTCTGTTCATGACACAGGTATGACATACGCAGAGGATTCTGGTCTTGCATTGAATGTGTCTCCATTGAACCAGGCTCCAAAAAGAAAGATTTTTTTTTTTTTCTCAGTGTACAATGGACAATGTACAAATAAATGAACATTGCAATTTTATAATTTATCATTATGTTCGTTGATTTTTAATACTAAATCAAATTACAATTTTATTCTGACAGATGTATAGTTTTGCTAATACATCTTGTCATATATATAAGTATATATTCAAAATTAACACTTTCAAATTTTTTTTTTACTGTTTATGACTTGTTCATCTTCCTGTCTGGTGATAGTTATACCTCAGCACCAGTAGATGGCTCTGCTTGTAACCATCTTTAAAGGTATGGCAGCCGGGTAACCAACACTGGCAATGGTGAGGAGAAAAAACCGTGATGTGCTAGACAGCTCCGGAGCTGATACTCCAACTGCTTTCAGTGGGACTCAGCAGCTTTCAAAAGCGTTATCAAACCCTCAGTTCTTTCACTGATGGCTGTTCCAATGAATTTTTTCTTATTGTGCCTAGTGTCTAAGGTTTTACGATTGATATTTAACTACTCATTGATGTATAGGTAAAAATATCATTTACAGAAATGAAAACACTACACATATGCACAACAATACAAAATACATCGGTTTTGCTTAATGACTTTCCTTAAAGAAACTGCAGGCTATTATAACAAAAATTCTTATCAACTGTAGCGTGCTTTGATAAATCAGGCCCCTTCTGTACCTGCACACAACTTTATTTTTATCATTTGAGAAGAGTGTGAAAGTTTCATCAGCTTTATTGATGTAAGGGATAATGGAAGAATTTGACTCTGTATAGAGGAAGAGCTGTAAGTTTTGAATACACATCTAAATGCGGGCAGATATATAAATATTACCTGTTGCAAAGAAAAAGCATGCATAAATACAGTCAATAGTAGCTTCTTCAAGAGATACACAGGTGTAAGTTTACCTCTGACTGAAACAGGTGATTCTTTGGTTTATTGAATAAAAGGGGGTGAGTAACCAATCTGTCATATGGACAGGGAATTTGTGACAGGCGTAACTATGTTTTCACTCTTAGAAATCATAAGGAGAGATTTATAATAGCTACCAATGAAATATTTGTTGCAAAAATGATCCAGCAGAAGATACATGGGATGTGACAGAGATCAAATCATCTCCACATGCTTCTGTTTCATTCAGGTGTTACTGACACTGGATTTCATAAGCATCACTCCTTCACCTGCTGTGGAAATATTCCTGCTTAAGTCACTATACAAAAATTCAGAACTCAAAAATAGCAATGTCCAAATATTTTATAGTTTTAAGTAATAGAATCATCATAATATTAAAAAATTACATTTTAGAAATCCCCTTTAATTAGGATGTATCTAATACAATCAGAGGTGACCAATGCTTTAGTTTGCATAAATGGTACTTGTTTTTTTCAGACCAAGACTTAACATCAAATAAAATCCTCACAAAGTGATCAGAAAGACCCTTCAAAAAGACAATTTTTCATACAAGTTGCTTCTATACAGGTTTGGTTCTTGCTAGCATAGCCATATCATTCTAATAATTATTGCTTATATGGATCTGACTTTCAAAATTCTTCCTGATATATTTACTGAGCTGGGTTTCTTTCTTACACTATATAGTCTTGCTTACAATTACGTTAAAATTTTACTAGGGCTTAAAAATCAACATGATTTACAATGCACAAACTTCGGTCTCGGCCGCTCCAATGGCATTGCTACAACTTCTGTTGCTTCAGTTTGCTTGCACATCACCAGTGTCCTGGAGGCAGGCACGAGAGCCAGGCTCCTTGAGCTGTGCCTGCTCCTTGCCCTCTTGCCACTCTCTAGTCTGATGGGGACTGTACCTGCCACCAGCAAGGGCAGAGGCTGAACAGCATCAGGGAACCACAGAACACTTGATCTTTCCAGCTGTGAGTGATTAACTCTGTCCATGATACTGAATCATTGTCTGGAACTGGGATGATTTTGAAGAAACCTCAATGGAATATATACACAAATTCCTGGCAATCAGTAAGTGTCGGCTTCCCTTTATATACTACAAGCTGTTTTCAGTTTTTTATATGCTGCTGATTTTTCACAGCTTCTCTGTACAAATGTGTTGGACTTCATGGTTTCAAGATTTCAGGGAGATTCCTTTTTAAGGCTAAATCCTGCGAGCATCCAAACACTTTAAATTTCCATTGACTTCAGAATCCCTGGACTAACTATTCGTTGGGGCTTGAATGGTAATTTGGTCACAAAGCTGGGGCTTTCTCTCATACATGTCAAGCTTTCCACTACAGAACAGGTAGACTTTTTATATACTAGGAGTTTTACTGTTAAGAAAATCCTGCTTTCCTACAGAACTTTACAGATAGTTTTTATTTTAACAAGGATATGTTTCTTATTATTTCAGAGTCAAAATATGTTCCTTTTCTTAAAAGCATTGCACACAAATACATATAAAATAAATATAAGATACAGAGAGATATAGACATCCAGTTAAGTGCAGCTTTGCCTTAACCACTGCTCTCATCAAGCATAAGCAAGATGTAAATATCCCCTGGAGCAACTGTACCTTCTACTTCCTAAGTAAAAAGGGCTTGAACTTGCAATCTTGTATGAGCCAGCAGTATTGTTTTCTTACCCGCTAAAGTTACTTAACGAGTTTGTCCAGGATCCAGTATCCTTCTGACTAAAGACTTAACTACTCTATTGAGAGCAGTCCCTTCCCACAGCCAGCCGAGTAAACGTTTACTCTTTTTCCCAGGTGAAGCAGTAACATTTCATGGAGCTGCCCTTCACAAACCTTGAAGTAGCTTTCATCTTGCTGGCTTTTGTCATTTTCTCCTTGTTTAGCCTGGCTTCTATCTACAGTGACCCTCATGACAACAAAGAAGGTAATAATCTAAAATAAATGTAGTACTTTACAGTTTTTACTAACTAATATTCTAATTACAGGGTTTGTGACCAATCTTGCTGGTAAACTGACACTAGCTTTACAAATACTGTACGCAGGGCGGTGAGCAATCGGTTAAGGCATCAATAGCAGTCACAAGCGTAGAAATTGGGTTAAGGCAGGAGAGCAAGCACTTTTACAGCTGGCTGTGCCCATTCGGAGCGAGCCGTGCCACGCCGCGGAGAGCAGCGCTGTGGGCAGCCTCGCAGTGAGTGAGTGGCTGTTCTCCACAGGGGAGGCTTTTCTCCCAGCAGCAGTTCTTCTTCGTGGTCTGCGGAGTTAAAAGACATTTAGGCTGGCATAACTGAGGGTGTTCTTGTAATCAAGGTAAATGTTTTTATTAGGCTGAGGCCAAGTCTTTGCTCCCTTTTAAAAGGGTGAAAATGCCATTAAAAGCGCAGGGGGTGCCCTTCTCCTTTCAAAAGGTTCTGAAATCTGGAAAAAACCCCAACCCGATCCCCTGCTAGTTCTACAAAGGAGATTTAACACAACCTTACACCACCAGCACAGAATTCCCTAGTTACAGGCGTGGCGCCGTCCCTGTCACCATCATGCCACCTAATCCCCTCCTGGCAGGAGCCTCACCGGGCGGCTGGAACGGAGCAGGAGCAGGGAGCTCTGCCTTCCCCGCCAACAAAGCAGGACCTCTCTTCTTCCCATCCTCCCATGAGATCACCCCGGCCCTGCTAAGCTTCCTCAAACTGGAGAAAGGGGGAAGGAGAGGAGGGAGGGAGGAAGTGACTGAAATAATCTCCTGAGGCACACAGCAATATAGCTGTTAGTTTTTGCCTTATCTGACGGTAACTAATCCTGCATTACCTTGATTTCTGTCTAAAAAAAATGTATTGTATGGGCTTGTTGCTCAGCAACCCTAATGGAGTTTTCTTAACATATGTGTCATCTTGCAAAACTTCGGGCTGCTTAATAATATGTGAAACAACAGTGATCAGCGTGAAAGGTAAATAAGCATCACAGTATTTGCCGCTTGCATGCCAATTAGGCTTCTTTCTTACTCTTTTGTTCCCTTGGATTTTACATCATTTCTACACAGAAGGGGAAATTGTAAGAAAACAATGCACATTTCTGTGGATAAAGTGTGGTTGCCATGAGAACTGACTTCATTCAGACAGCATGGACACAAGCACTTTTTCCCCGAGAGAAGTCCATTGTACCAACGTGGCAAGAACAGCAGCTCCTCATGCTTTAACGAGGATGAGGGAAGTATGTGCTACAGGGCATGCCATCCCCATGGCAACAAACAAATATCTGTAGGGCAATACCCAGGGAACTACAGGCCGGTCAGGCTCACCTCCACCCCAGGGAAGGTGATGCAGCAGCTCATTCTAGAGGTCTTCATCAAGCAAGTGGAGGAAAAGAAGGTTATCAGGAGTAGTCAGCATGGATTCACCAAGGGGAAATCATGCCTGACCAATCTGATAGCTTTCTACAATGCCATGACTGGCTGGGTAGACGAAGGGAGAGCCGTGGATGTTGTCTACCTAGATTGCAGCAAGGCTTTCAACACTGTCTCCCATAACATCCTCCTAGGGAAGCTCAGGAAGTGTGGGCTGGATGAGTGGTTGGTGAGGTGGACTGAGAACTGGCTGAAAGGCAGAACTCAGAGGGTTGTCATCAGCAGCACTGAGTCTAGTTGGAGGCTGGTAACTAGTAGTGTTCCCCAGGGGTCAGTACTGGGTCCAGTCATGTTTAACTTCTTCATCAATGACCTGGATGAAGAGTTAGAATGTACCCTCAGCAAGTTTGCTGATGACACCAAACTGGGAGGAGTGGTAGACACACCAGAAGGCTGTGCTGCCATTCAGCGTGACCTGGA